>JAEEGL010782286.1_pt1 | contig 17607 bp, 18 predicted proteins | sample 9134231 | NCBI WGS metagenome assembly JAEEGL01 (sample SAMN16246548, study PRJNA631951) | gut metagenome | biome: gut microbiome; feature: rumen; material: fiber-attached | host: Bos | place: Iran: Karaj | collected 2018-10 | reverse complement strand
GTACTCTTCTGACGAAGACAACGTGAAGCACAACTGGTACAAGGTCTGGGACTGCAGTGGCTGGGAAGAGCTGTGGAAGAAGCGCTATCTGCCTCGTTTGTTCGAATGGTATGACAAACAAGACGAAGAGACCAAGAAAGCCTTCGTGATCCGCGACGTGAAAGAGAAGTATGGAACTCTTCGAATATACAACTCACACGAGGGCGAACTCGAGTTCATAGCGGAGACACTATCTAGATTCATCTGCTCTAAGTGTGGCGCTGAACCGAGAGACGAGAGCGGAACACGACTCATCTGGCAGTCCGATGGATGGATAACACATCTGTGCAAAGACTGCGCTAAAGCAGAGATGCCAGGAGTTCACCTTGACGATGTAGAAATCAGACCTGGAGGATTCGGATACGCTAGATGGTCCAGAGAAGGCACTACCGAGGTTGAATATGAAGAGACTCTAGACGGCTGGCTAAAGAAGAAATCTGAAAAATTCACACCGAACACTGTCAAGATCGTAGGAGAAAGTTCAGTATGACCTATATTGTGATATCTGATGGAGAACCTAGGAATTTCGGCGACGGCTTCTTTTTCGGAAACTGCGCAAATCACTTCTTAAAAGACGAAAGAACCCTAAAAGAACATCTCGAATGCTTATGGGATGACAATCACGACATGGACTCCGAGAAATCAAAGTACTGCCAGAAGCAATGGAAGAAACTGTACAAAGAGTATCATGAAGGTAAGCTCAAGGACGGCATTCGAATCGGATTCTTCGAGAAAGACGTCAAACCAGTACTAGATCTCATGAAGCAGTTCGAGAAAGACCTTAACAAGCTAGGGTACAAGGTCGAAGGAAACCTGGCAGAGATAGTAGAGAGGAAGAAATGATAGATACAAGTTCAGCAAGATGGCTAGTCGATGAGATAGATGACATACTTGAGGAGGTGACTGATGAGGTGGGAGATATTTCACAGATCGATCGAGTTAAGTACAAGGTTGAAGAGCTTAGAGATGAGCTAGATTCGCTTGAGGAAGAGGAAGATGATGTTCCGGATTTGACGACATACGATCTGTCAGAGTTCAAGAGCAACGTCATCGACTCTATTCCCGCTAAAGCTTCACTGAAGTTCAGAATGGACGTAGAAGAAATGCTGAGGAGGTTAGACAATGTCTACTGATGAAGAACAGTTCAAAGAGATCCAGACTAAGTGCAAAATCGAGCGTGGACACTTGTTTGAGCTAGGTCTTGAGTGCTTCTCGAAGATCGACTTTGAGGACGTGACTGATATGCTCAACTACAGAAAGACAACATTCACAAATGTTGGAGGTGACAACTCGATCGAGAAGTGGCGCATATCCAACGGTCCAGGCGACTATGAGGTGAACGAGATCCGTCAGTACATCTACTCGATCATGTTTGAAGCTATCGAGAGATTTATGTCGGAGTTCGAGGCTGATCTACAAGCTACGGAGCCAAACGAAATCGAACTTCTAGGAGAGTACTTCAACCACGATAGCGGACTATATGTAAAAGTCACGGTAGATGCGGTCGAGTTCGAGTACATTCCAGTTCACACTTCGGCTTCTGTAGAAGTGCTACCACCCATTTAGATACCTCACGAAATCCATACGAAATCATGATCAGTCTACCAAGGCTGATCTTTTCGTATATAAATAATACATAGATGTGACACATTTGGAGCTTCTAGGACAACATGATCGTAAGTGGCGGACACATACTCGCGATAGACTGGATAAACACAGGCGAAAGCATACTCGGAGACGGACTCAGAACTCCGCTTGAAGTCAATCCTGACATAATCGAGTACTACTCTGCAGGTCCTGGCATCGAGCTTAATCCGTCTGAGTCTGGTTACACCGAGATAGAGAACACTGACCATGTGTTCTACGAGGAGTGCACAGGATCGATTGACGGAACGACAATGACAGTCTCTGCTGGTCATGACAAGTACTGCAAGTTCGGAGTTCCTTCTTCAATCGAGGAGCTTCATGTCATCGTAGGTGACACTGATGATCCGTCGACTGTATCGAAGACACAGTTCGAGTTCACTCTACCTGAAGATACTAATCTAGAAGATGTATACGTGCTAGATTCTAATGAAGATGAGTGCTTGATGATGGCTCCTATGAGCTGGCCTGGAGAAGTTACTTATCAAGGAACAGTGACCAACAAGATAGCTACGATCATCGGATACTCGCCAGTATTCTACAATGGTCAATGGCTTAGCACTGATCAGGATAAGATCTTGGCTACTGACACTGGAAAGAAGCTGAAGTTTCACATTCAACAAGCTTAAATAGAGAGGTTTGAGTATATGCCTATCGGACAAGATGAAGATATCAGAATTTACGAGCTTCCAGAAGCGCAAGAGCTGACTGCTGGCATGAAGGTAGCAGTCGACAGCGAGACGGACGGCACCAAGTCATTTGATTTGTCGAACTTAGCTGGTAAGGTTGATGCACCTTCTACTGCACCAGAAGCTGGACAGGTTCTGACTTTCGACGGAACAAACAATGTATGGGCAGATGCGCCAGAGGGTGTCTATGTTATCAATTATTCGGAAGTCACTGACTTAAGAGATATCGATATAAATAGGGCAAAGAGTCAGCCTACCTTTATTAAAATAGATACTAATGAGCCCATCAATATCTCTATTCCGGATAATATAACTATATCTATTGGTGATGTGGGATATTCTCTGCCTTTGATGCCAGGCACTATATTAAAACTTGATGAAATTGCTCCATCGAGTACCTATGGAGAATATACTGGTCCTCGGTGCCTTGTATTTAATACATTAAACAACAGAGGCTCTTTTCCTACATATTCAATAGGTGGATATGGAATTATAACTATTAGACTCATGATAACTGTTCCAGGAGCTACTCCTGCGCCCGGACCATATAAAGTGTTTAGCGTATATGGAAAGATAGCTGATGGAAGTACATTCGCTGGTATGCCAATTCCGTTTACTGAGTTTTATAGTAATGGTCGAGGGGTCGGAAGTCCATCAACAAGCGGAAACGAAGATAGAAATGCGATGCAATTAAAATTAGTTAATCACGATGGTACGACTAGAAATCAATGTATACTTCCATTAGATATCCAGAATCACGACTTTTCGTACGATTCGACACCAGAGCAAATCCAGTTCATGGGTTGGGGAGTTACTTCTAACAGAGCTGGCTACAAGAATCTAATCACGGCTAAGGATTGGATTGATCCGAATACAAATCCTGAACAAACACCAACATTAAAAGTAATTAGATTTATAAATGGAAATCCAGTAAATTATTCTAATGACCAAATAGGTATGTCTTTACAAGCTACTGTTAAATCTGCTGATGGTCAAACAGATGCAATCTGGACAGGAAATCTACTCACTGGACAATTTAAGCCTGGTTGTCTTCAGACTTGGGATGATAGTAACGGTAGAAGACATACAGATTGGAAACCAGTAAGCGAAGTACCTTCTACCACTAGTCACTACAACCAGAATCTCCGTAGTGGCCTCAACGGTACGTTCCAGTGGGAACCTGACCTCAACGCTGGTTCGGCTAAGACTGAGTCCGACATCTCCAGCGGAGTATATAGTGTCTCCGACCAGCACACAGTCAATGTTCTTACGCTCACTACAATTAGTGCCTTGACAGTGAAGTTCACTGGTGCTGGAGCTCCAAACTTCGCATTGGAAATTGACAATACTGATAATAGTAACAATGTAACAGTAACAGTCACCGATGCATCTGATAATACGTTGTTCTACAGTACTGCAGCTAGCAACAGCATCGCTGCTGGCAAGTATGTACAGCTGACCTGCGTAGGAAACTGTTGGACACTCGCAGAGTTCACAAATCCTTCCTAATCTAAACAAAGTGGAGCATTGAGAGATGATTCTGACGCAGCATGGTATGAATTCCATTCTTAGAGCAAAAGACCCATCATATGGGTCTGTGGTGATAGGTGACAAGACATATCGCACCGTCATCATAGGAAACCAGGAGTGGATAATAGAGAACCTCGACTGGGCATGGGCCGGACTTGACGTGGGCTCAGGAGGAACTTCCTCTGAGACTCCAAGAGCGAACTACTACGACAACGACGAGACAACTTATGGCTGGAATGGAAGGAAGTGCGGTCTTCTCTACAACTGGCCTGCCGTGCACTATCTGGACGAAAATAGAGACGTTATGCTTCCAGAAGGCTGGCGAGTTCCTACAAGGGGTGACTGGGCTTCACTTACCAATGCAGTTGGCGGAGAAAGCACTGCTGGAACGAAGTTGAAGGCTGCTAATGTTAGTTGGGCATCATCTTGGGGAGGTACTGACGACTATCACTTTGAATTACTTCCTGGAGGCGGTAGATTTTGGACATCATTCGCATGGGTTACTATAAATGGCTATGTTTGGACGAGTACCGAGTATAGCCAAGATGACGCATATAATATGCACTTTAGTACAAGTAGTGATACTTATGCAAATACAAATGAAAAGACAAATCAGCTTTCTGTACGTCTAGTAAAGAATCTTAGTTAACGAATAACTTACACAATAAAGTCCAGAGCTAACTGCTCCAGACTTTTTGTTCACACAGCGCCGAGTGAGATCGCTCCAGTCACGAGACCAGTGATGATCCCAGCTATGTAAGCGAAGAACAAGAACATCATAGTCAGGTATGCCTTGTCCTTTACCTTGACTGCCTTCTGGATCGCTCTAGCCCTCTGCATGATTAAGTGTCTACCCTTGACATGTTCGAATAGTCCATCGACACGATCGTGTGCGTCATGCACGACTGTGCACTTCTCACAGACCGAAATCTTCAATCCAGCATACAGGGCATCGATTCCCATAGCGACATCTTCGTATCCCCATGTACCGTCAAATGCGTTAGAGTCGAACAGCTCAGCACAGCCGTGAATCCTCTTCATGAACTGGAGATGCTTGTCTAGTCCTTTGCGTGTCATTCCGAAGCAGCATGACCATCCGATCATTCCAGTCAGCATCAAGTCGAGCTTCTCTTCGAATGAGTCTGTACTGTTGAATGCTTCTACAGCTCCAGATGCGACCCGTAGATCAGTCAAGTCTAGCTTCTTTCCTTTGTACAGATTGTCCATGTTGACGGTCAGAAGATCAGAAGGCGGAAGCTTGAGCTTCTTTCCCTTCAAGTCGTGCTGACGAGTAGCGTAGACGAGATCGAACATGTCAAGCTGGTCTGCCATTTCAGCAAGGAAGTTCTTGGACTTTGGAACACAGTCTCCGTCGATGAAGACAATCGAGTCACAGTCAGTGTCGATGAACTCTCTAGCTCCAGCGTTTCGATTAGAGCATCTCCCTGGCTCATCTGAGTTGTCTAGCGATATAATATCCTCTCTGTCGAAATTTGGCATCTCTTTTCCATCTGAGCAGATGATGATCGTATCTGGCTTCTTAGACTGCTTGTCCAAGCTCTTGAGGACTTTCTCTATAGGTTGATCGTGGTTAATTATGCATACGGCTAACTTCATATATTATTTACGGCCTAAGTGACAGAGTATGAAGCATGTCACTCTGCTAAAGCCTCCGGATTTTCTTTGCACAATTCTATAAATAATTTGATTATTTTGCACACTTTTCAAGGATTTAAGCATGGCGAAGAAGATTAGACTAGGTTACGACATTCTCTCCAAGAGAGCCATTGAGACTGAGTCCGGTGTCAACATCGATGATGCTTTGAGAAGAAAAGATACAGAGATAGCCGATATAAATGTCTCAATAACCAACCTAGATACTACCGTATCCGGTCTTCAGACTGGACTAGCAGAAGCAAGTGAGGACATAGAAGACATAAAGTCTGACATCACCGATATTGGCGAAGAGATAGTCGACATAAATGATGAAATAGATACTGTCTCAGGCATAGTCATCACAAACACTTCTCACATAGCTGAGATTACAGAGGATCTGAATGATCTAGATGGAAAAATCGACGACATAGAAGCAGTCATACCTTCAGACGCTACTTCAGATAATAAGCTAGTTAGTGAAAGCCGATTAGCACAAGCGATAGCAGACTTCGGCGGATTTGAAATAGTGGATCTCGATCCTGATACTCAGAAACCGGACGTTGATGACCCAAGCGAAAAGATAATCTATCTAACGAAGGATTCAGGATCTACTGCGACTGATCCATACACAGAGTGGATCTATAAAAACGGTTGGGAGATCATCGGCGAGACTACTGTCGATCTGAGCAACTACTACAATAAGACGGAGACAGATGGCCTGCTTGACGACAAAGTCGATAAAGAGTCCGGAAAGGGGCTGTCTTCCAATGACTTCACTAACGCGTACAAGACAAAGCTTGACGAGATAGAGACTAGCGCTCAGCGCAATGTCCAGTCAGACTGGGAAGAGTTAGACATAAATTCTGACGCTTTCATAAAGAACAAGCCTCAGAGTCTGTCGTTAGTCGGAGGAGAAGGAATATCTGTCGAGGAGAGTCAAGGGCAGCTAGAAATCTCTGTCTCTGCTAACTATGCTACTGAGACATACGTTGATCAGGGACTCGAAACTAAGCTCGACAAGACTACTTCAGCCGAGTTCTATCCATATCACTCGAATCCTTCTGGTTATCTGACAGAGCATCAGAGCTTGGAAGGATATGCAACAGAATACTGGGTCGAACAGCAGAACTATCTAACCACATCTGATCTTGAAGGATACGCTACAGAGAATTATGTTCAACAAGAAACCTCTGGAAAGGTCGACAAGGAGAACGGCAAAGGACTATCGACTAACGACTACACAAATGATGATAAAGCAGTTCTTGGATCAGTATCTGCTAGAGTTGAAGATATTGAAGAACTGATTCCAGCTAACGCTAGCACCCTCAACCAGCTAGCAACGCTGGACGACATCGGCACTGCTGCTACTGGCGCTTTCAAAGTCGTTCCTCTAGCGAATGACGAACCAGACGTATCTAACCCTTCTACAAAGATCATCTATCTCACTAGGGACTCTTCACTGCAGGTAACTGACCCATATACTGAATGGATCTGGGAATCTGGAGCAAACTCTGCATGGCACATCATTGGCGAGACTACTCCTGATCTTTCTGACTATTACACTAAGACTGAAGTCAACAACACGTTCGCTACTTCGGCTTGGGTAGAGACACAGCTTGATGGCAAAGTCGACAAAGTCACTGGAATGGGTCTGTCTCATGAGGACTTTACATCTGCTTACAAAGACAAGATCGACACTATAGAAGCAAGCGCTCAGAAGAATGTGCAATCTGACTGGTCTGAATCTAACTCTGCATCTGACTCATACATAAACCATAAGCCAGAAGAAGCAGATGTCATCGCTGGACCTGGTATCTCAATCGAAGAGACGGCGCAAGGATTCGTATTCTCTGTATCTGGAGACTATGCAGAAACCTCAGCAGTTACTCAAGCGCTATCCGCAAAGATGGACAAGAGCTCATCTGCTGACTTCTATCCGATGGGAACAAACCCATCTGGATATCTGACTTCCACTGATCTGAATGGATATGCTACTGAACAGTGGGTCAATGAGAAGACCTCTTCATTCATTACATCAGATGCTCTTAGAGCCTATGCTACTAATGAATATCTAGATGATTCACTCGCTGAGACGTCTGCTTGGGCCGAGGCTACATTCGCATCCGCGTCTCAACTATCTGACTACTATCCTAACAGCAATCCGTCAGGGTTCTTGGTTCAGTCAGATCTTTCTGACTATGCGACAGAAGACTATGTCTATTCTCAAGTATCGGGAAAAGTCGATAAGGTTTCCGGATACGGTCTATCGCAAGAAGACTTCACTTCAGCTTACAAAGATAAGCTAGACAGCATCTCTCCAAGTGCTGAGCATAATGTTCAGTCTGACTGGGAAGAAGTTGACTCTGGTTCGGACAGCTATATCAAGAATAAGCCAGCTCCACTTAGCCTACATGCTGGTGAGAACATCTCTATCACCGAGTCTGGTTCTTCTCTCATTATTGCTGCATCTGGAGCTACTCAAATCAATGCAGACTGGAATGCTACTTCTGGTGTCGCGGAGATTCTCAATAAGCCAGATCTAAGTCTATATGCTGAATCCGCATCTCTAGCAGATGTCGCCTTCACTGGAGACTACGAAGATCTGACAAACACACCCACTGAGAAGGCATTCTCAGCTGGTCCTAACATAACGATCACTTCTGCTGACGACACTATCACTATCGGTGCTACTGTTCCAGAGCAAGTTCAGTCAGACTGGGGAGAGTCTGACTCAGCAGAACCGTCTTACATCAAGAACAAGCCTCAGAACCTCTCGATAGTAGGTGGAGAAGGAATAACTATTACAGAAAGTCAAGGGAATCTGGAAATATCTGTCTCTGCCGACTATGCTACTGAGTCCTATGTACAGACACAGACTTCTGTAAAGGCTGACAAAGTTTCTAACGCTACACAGGGACATCTAGCTGCACTGGGCTCAGATGGAAATCTGCTAGACTCCACATACTCTCCAGCTAGCTTCGCTACATCAGCACAAGGCGCTAAGGCTGACACAGCAGTACAAGATGCTAACTACGTTCACACGGACAACAACTACACTACTACAGAAAAGAATCTCCTATCTTCTCTAGACACTTCAGTGTCTGCTATTGAAGAGAAGATTCCAACTAATGCTACAGCTCAGAATAAGCTAGTGACGAAAAGCGATCTTGATGCAGCTGCTACTGGAGCATTCGAGGTTGTTCCTCTTGGGACTAACGATCAACCAGATGTAGCATATCCGAACGGCAAGACGATCTATCTCACTAAGGACTCTTCGCTACAGGTAACTGACCCATATACTGAATGGATTTGGCTATCTGGAACATCAAGCTTCGAAGTGATAGGTGAGACATCTATCGACCTGACTGACTATGCTACACAGAACTATGTTCTTTCTCAAACATCAGGAAAGGTCGACAAAGTGACTGGAATGGGACTTTCTCATGTCGACTTCACTTCGGCTTATCAGAACAAGCTGGATTCAATCTCCCCGAGCGCAGAAGTCAACGTCCAGTCTGACTGGAGCGTCACAAACAGTGCACTAGACAGCTACATCGCTAATAAGCCAGATATACTTATACCACAAATTGGTACAGGAGTTTCTGCTATGCCTAGCTATATAATGGTTGTGACAGCGATGCCGCCTGCAGCACAGATAGACCCTAATACAATTTATCTAGTGCAGGGAACATACATAGGTACCTAAGGAGAATTGTCGTGGCTGTTAAGATTGGAACAAAAGACTTATTGGCAGTTAATGCTGGGACAAGTCGAATATCTCACATATATTACGGTCAGAACCTGATATATCGTTGCTATTTTGTGAAGATAACGTTCTACTTCGACAGAACAAATATAAATCCAAGAGACAAGATACTCGATAGAGCCAAGCAGTTGGGAGCCGAATGGAAGTCTACTCCAGACCCTCACGTTTGGGAAGTGATAACACCACTGTACACGAAGGGTGCTGGCGGAAATGACGATTCACTCGGTATAGCAAGGCTGTTCACTGGAACCAATGACAATGGACTTCTGCTTCAGAGCGCACTCGGAACTTGTCAAGTGCTGTCTATCGATGGCGACTATGATAAGATAGAGACATTGGACCGACTGTTCCAGAAATGCTCCTCTATCACCAGCGTCAGCAAGACCGGTTTCTACGATAAGTTCGCAACCAGTACTGACCTGATAAATGTGAACAGTCTGTGCAACAACTGTACGAGCATCACTGACAGCTCGTCGCTTGATGGCTACAATGTATTGAGCAAGATACCGTCTATCATGACGCATGCTGCTACCTTCACAAACGCTGACGACGCGGCTAACCTCGCGCAGATTCCGTTCGGTTGGGGAGGTACACAGGTTCCGTCTTCGACGTTGACTACGAGTACACGGGTCTCATACAGCGGAAACAACTACACTGCATGGAGGATTACGGCTGATGGCCCTGACTGGACTGACATAATAAGCGTATATCTACTGACGACAAGTTCAGTATCCTCGTATGATGGTGTATCAATGAATAGAACACGCATTAGAGGATATAACGGGTTGCAGGCAGGAACTAGTAACGCGCTTTATTTCTATCCAGCATTCGTACAGTGCTCCAACATTCCCGGAACTGGTTCAACGAGCGCGACTACATGGGTCGCTACGACAGACAACCCGAATGGTCAACTTGCTGCTGGGCAGGGAAACACTGACATGTCAGGTACTCTAGACTACAACACTTACGGTCCTATTGCCCAGGAATATGGCACTTATGACTCCACAAAGGACGTATACTTCGCATTCTTGGTTCTGAACGTTCCGATAGCTCAGTGGAACGGATTGACTGATGCTTACGGTTACTTGTACAACACCAACTTCAAGCCGGACGCAGGTCTGAGATGGTTCACTTACTAAACCTAAATAAGTAGAGAGGAATTTATATGGCAGACAAGATTTTGACATTCAACGGAAAGTCTATATCTGGACCTAGCGGGACCGGAATGGTTATCATTGATATACCAGACCTCCCAGAACCAGCAGCTAATACTCTTAGATTCGACTTTGGAAACAAGAGCTACGATCCTACAGTAGCTGGTGTCGGTTCTTCCGGCACGTGGACAAAGCTCAGTCACCCGTTCAACAATATATGGGACTGGACGAACGAGAACACCAGCTGGGCCACTGCATTCGGTGGCAGTTCAACTGTTCCAGGTGCATTTGCTGACTACGAGAACAATCCTGTGAAAGTAGTTGCTGCAGGTGACACTTCTTCAGTTACGGACTTCTCAAGATGCTTCGCATGGTGCACCGCAATAACTGAGATATGTCCTATTGACACTAGTAATGCAACCAATGTCAGATTGATGTTCAATCATTGCGAGAATTGTGAAAAATTCCCTGATATGGATTTCTCAGGAGCCGTCGATGATACAGCTTATGTATATCAGGGCTGCTATAAAATGAAAGTAGGCCCCTATATCAAATTTCCTACAGAGCACGCTTTCAGCCTTCAAGGATTTTTCCTAGGTTGCAAAAACCTAGAAACGGTTCCTTTATATGACACATCTGAATGCAATAAAATGACATCTATGTTCCAACAAGAGAACGCTCAATCCTATATGTCATTAAGAAGTGTCCCTTTATTTAATACATCTAAAGTTACAAACATGGTCAATATGTTCAATGGATGCAAGTTAGTTGAAGTACCTTTATTTGATACATCCAGTGTTACAAACATGGCCACTATGTTTATGGGATGTGATTTATTAGAGTCAGTACCTTTATTTGATACATCCAGTGTTACAAACATGAATAATCTATTCTATGGATGCCGAGCACTGAGAGCGATACCTAGTTTCGATTATTCTAAGGTGACTTCATTCTCTAGGTTTGCTGCTGATTGCATAGGTATAACTGAAATCCCTGAAATGAACATTAAGTCTGATGTTACAATATGTGGTAATATGTTTGAAAACTGCCTGAATGTCAAGTCCGGCCAGAAGGCACTCTATGACACCCTGTCTGCAATCGGTACGATAACCAATCACGCTGACTGCTTCAAGGACTGTGGTAGTGACACCGAGGAAGGTCGTGCCGAACTCGCCCAGATTCCTGCAAGCTGGGGCGGAACCATGACAACAGTATCCAACGGCTGAAGATTCATGGAATAGTAGTCGAATAAACACAATACTTAAGAAGCTAGTAGCTATGTGTTCTGCTAGCTCTCTTTGTAGAGACTATAAATATCAAGAATATAACCTTGCAAGGAGTGTTCATGTCACGGTTTGTAAATGAGCTCAACGATTCGCCGCTAGCTGCTGAAAGAGCCGAAAAAGATATTCTAGGAAACAAGATAGACACGACTTACCAGCACAAGATCGGCATCGAGCCGTCGACTGGAGACGCGTCGAAGTTCCTCAACGAGAAGGGAGACTGGGTGGTGCCGAGCGGTGTCGATTCTGCGGTCTTCACCATTTCAGGAAATAGCATCACCAATGAGATGTATGCGGACATAATCCAGGCGGTAAGCGAGGACAAGATAGTGACATTTCTGAGAGGTGCCACTGGCAACACGTTGATGTACCGACTTACTGGCGTCGACTCCGCAGGCGGCATATTCGCGTCCAGGTCTGCTGGCAGCAACAGCATATACAGCATTTCCATAAGCCCAATCGCCAATGCGCACGAGGTGACCTTCAGCAGTGACGTGCTCGCGCTCTCGGACCACAGCCACGGCAACATCGCCAATGACGGATCCGACGGGCAGGAGACCCACGACCTTACCAAGTTCCTGCGGGCGGACGGCAACTGGGGAGTGCCACCAGCCAGCTATCCACCGACAGGGGCTACTGGCAAGCCAGTGTTTTTTGGCTCGACAGGCTATCCGACAGAGTGCACGATGGTTGGAAGCCAGTATGGCAGCATCCTTGGACGATTGCACCCAGACAATCTCAGTTCAGAGACCGATGCGCTATTCTTCTGCGTGCTGTCCCAGGGTTGGGTCAGGGGCGGCTACCTTACTGTAGCAGGCGCCATCAATAAACTGACGGGGCTGACGACTAGTGCCACAGGTAGTTCGCTGTCACCCATCTTTTGGAACGGCTCTGCCTTTTCGACAGGATGCACCTTCCATTCAGTGAATATTGCAAATGTCGGGACTTCAGGCAACGCGGACTCTGGAACAGGCACCATCTACGTTGACACAATCTTGAACACAAGCGCCAACACTTACACGTACTCGATCAATGCGGACAGGTTTATCCAGAACAAGCCGTACAAGATATGCTGGCTCAAAGGCACGTCCTCCGCACAGATAAAGCTGTACAGGCCCAGCAGTGGAAGCAATATCAACCTGTATTCCGGGACAACTTCCGTGGCCACGGGGAAGTCATTGCCACTACTTGGCGGAACCCATGGAGGGTCGTTCACATCGACTCTGATAAGGACTTCCGAAAACGCGTTCTACCTCATATGGGGCTACTGATATGCATATTGTCGTAATCAATCGTGGCCAGCAGGAATACGTGAAGCCGATGCAGGAGGCGTTAGCCCCGCACGATCCGCTTTTCGTCTTCGACAGGTGCAGTCCGGTAGAAGGGTGCTGCCACATCGTCAACAGTGAAGGCGAGGGGTTCCTCGCAGGCAAGATGAGGGACCTTGGCGCCGCAGGCGTGGATGACGACATCCTCTTCCTTGACGGGGACAAGATTCCTGACGGCGACATCGTCGCCGATATCGGATGTCTTTCCGAGATTTACGGGTGCATCTGCTATGGAATACGCGGAGACCTGGAGAATTCCGAGTACAGGGGATTCATGAGAGAAGACCAGCAGCACGGGCAGATGCCATGGCAAGCTAGCGGCTTTCCTTTTGCATCTGGCTGCTACTCCTGTGGGATGTGGATTTGCCGGGACGGGATACGCAGGCTGAGGGAGCTAAACGGTAGCAGGATCTTCCATCCGGCCTTTGACGGGACTTGGGGTGACGAGGACAACTTTGTCGCTGACGAGCTGCACTATAGCGGTTTCAAGATCGGCTACTCCACGCACGTAAGGCTCAGCGGCGAGTTTTCGGATTGCAGGCCAAAGATGGACGGGTATGTGAGGAATTTTATCCAACGGATACACCTGCGCAAGCAGATGTTCAACGCAGAGGCATGATAGAATGATATTTCGGTTTCAAGGAAAGCTAGTCGGAGTGCCAGATGTAGATAATGCAGTCATTGGAATAAATGAGCCTACACCTCCGACTGACTGGACGAGAGTACCTGCTAGAGCTTCACTGTCAGAAAATACATTCCTGAAGATAGATACTGGATTCGCCTCTTTGTACAATGCTTTAGGTGTTGATGACATTCTGATCATTCTGGTGAGACACTCCAAGAGAAAAGATCTGTGGGATGAAGAATATCTGACTCCTTTGACTGAAGAAGGCATAACGTGGGCTAAAAACTTCGGTACTGCTCTGAGCAACTCAAAAGCGACACCGACTAACATTCAATGTTTCTGCACACAGGACAAAGAAGGTCGTCAGATGAAGAGAACGGCTCAGACTGCGTTCTACATAGCGCATAGCATGGGAGACAGTACACTCACTGACTACACCCAAGTCGACTATACTACGATAAGTTCTTATATCAGCGGTGGACTCTTCAAGAGAGACTGGAATGGTGATGGATATCACGTCATGACAAACTATTGCTCTTATCCGATAAATCTTTCAGAACCAAATTGCACGGCATTTAGAATAAGCTATAATAATAGAGTTCAAGAAGCGCCAGCTGCTATAACCTCAGATGCAGAGAATGCGTTGAATCCTCAAGATCATCTTATCGATAGATGCAGCAAAGTACAGAACAAGAAGATCTTCATAGTCTCTTCGCACGATATGTACATAGCGCCGTTCGTAACATGGGTCTCTCGATTCAATCTGAGTCCACATAAGTACAACTGGAATGACAGTGGTTATGGTTCAGGCTACTGGACCGACTATATCTCTGGAGCAGCTATCATAGCCAACAAGATAAGCAAGACCTATGAAGCAGTTCCGATCGCTGGACATGGAGACGGGTACAAAACTAGCGGATGGACCTGATTTTGTAAACTTTCTTTTTCATACTGTCTGGATATTTTGTTGTCCAGACATTTTTGTGAACTAATTACAGGCTAAAGAGATTTAATGTGAATGTGCTTTTTTTGTATATTTTTAGAAAAGGAAAATTGACAAGATGGCAATCTTAGCAGTACTATCAATCGTTATCTCTATCTCTGCGCTGTTCATCTCTATGGGCAGTATGAGAGACTCTAACAAGATCACTGAACGGACAGAGGAGATCAGTAAAGTGATTCTTGATAAAGTTATCAAGATGATCGATGAAGAGATCAACTCTACAAATAAGAAGATCAAGAAGAGAACTAAGAAGGTAGAGAAGAATGACTGAGAAAGAACTCAAGAAAGCTCTATGGCTGTCTAGATCTCTGAGGAACTCAGCTGAGAGCCAGAAGTTTCACTTGATGTCTTGCGCTCTGATGGCGCTCGGCTCCATCGAGAAGTCTAAGGAACTGCGTGAGTCCTCAAAGAAGTACAGTGTATGCGCAGGCAAGTGCATACAGAAAGCTATAGAGCTAGGATTCAAGCCAGAAGTCGAACAGGAGAACTACAATGAAGATACCGGGACTAACTGATAAGAGTGAGTACAAGGGAGACTACAAGCGTCTAAAAGCGCATGACGAGAAGTATCCAGGAATCGCTGAGGTCGCTAAGCACCCTGCTGCGAAGAGACCTTTCGTTCCGTACGTCGCAGAAGAGCGCACAGATATTCCAGAAATCTGCCATCGAGATGTAGAGAGTGAAGAGTATCACTCTAATGACACTTTGCTTCGTCAGTACGAGCGTGAGAACAAGTATCTAAAGAGCAGGCTGTCTAGGTCTGACGCTAATTGTGAAGATCTGATTATCGCTGTCGAAAATCTTGAAGAGAAAGCCAAACTAGACGCATGGACTTCTGTCGGAAGACCGACAGACTCTGGATCAAAGTATCTCAATCTGATCATTGTTGATGATGATCATCCAGGTCCGTATCTAGCGATAGGTGAAGTCGTGAACATGGATGAGCACGGTGGAACTCTGGTGAACTATTCTCCAGATAAGATGGCTGTTCGTGGAACGATCGATCCAGAGACCGTCAAGGCATGGAAGCCTCTCGAAGTTCCTGAAGAGTTCAACAACGAGTTCATCTATGTTCTCGTAGTCTACGATGAGAACGGAAAGTATGTCGAGTCTTCAATCTGTCCAACGATGGTCAATGCTAAGAAGAATGGCATAGACATGACACACGCATATCCTGGATGGACTTATCGAATCATCACGGAGAAGCTGTAGTTGAATACTGATGCGCAGACTGCTGCTATGATACATGCTGCTGCTAATGCTGGCAGCAGCTCTTCTGCTGTAGAGATGTTCGCACCAGCTATACTAGTATGCATCGTAGCAGTTATCATAGTAGTGTTGCTGCTAATCCTATATGATGCAATCTTAGGTGACAAGAAGAATCAAGAAAACACTTACAACAACAGGTACTGAATATGAGCATGACTGATTGGGCAGAAAACGAAATAAAGCTAGCTAAGAAGAAGATGGCGAAAGAGAACGGCGATCACAGCTGGGACGGATATGTGTCAAGCTGCTATGACTCGGCTTTGAAGGCATACAAGTCTCTCGAAGAAGATGGACACTCTGGAATGAGTTTCAGCGTGACCAGATCGATCCTGACTAACCTGATGAATGAGATCCCTCTTACTCCCATCGAAGAGGACGAAGACTGCTGGAACGAGTGCGGACTCATTGCTGGAAAGAGGACTTTCCAGTGCTCACGACGTCCGTCTCTGTTCAAGGACGTGCTAGAATCTGACGGCTCTATCACTTATCACGACAACGACCTCGTGGTAGTTGATGATGTCTATGAAGATCATCTGTCTGCTGTCGGCTCACACTTCGGTGACGTGATCGTCAAGCAGATGTTTGGAGAGCTTGTGAAGTTCCCCTATATGCCGACGAAAGAACGATACAGGGTACGTCGAATCGAGACTAGCCTTGTCTATGACGGTTCAGAGGTCGCTTTCGTGCACTTCATAAAGAAGCCTAACGGAGAGAAGCTATTCATGAACTGCTTCTTTGACTGGAACGGAAAGAACTACGGGAATGCGCCACTTCAGGAACTGAGTCCTGAAGAGAGAGCATCATTCTTAAAGAAGCTCGACTTCTCTAACTCTAAATGTTAAAGAAAGAATCAAATACTCAAAAATAATACCCAGATATGACCGAAGAACAGCGACTTGCGAAGAACACTTCAATCAAGGAAGCGATGAAGGCTACGCACGAGAAGCGTAAGTCGCAAGTATGTCGTGTATACATGCTCAAGGTACAGAAGAACAAGCTGTCCGCACGGCAGGAGGAAGACTTCAAGATGCTCTTCGTTGAAGCCAAGTGGCTGTACAACGACATTCTCAACTATGGTTCGGTTAAGGGACAGTCGATTTTCGACTATGAAATGAGTAATGCAGTAGGGGTAAAGCTACCGGATGGTAGATTCGATGAGCGAAGACTAGACCATATCGGCTCACAGATGAAGCAGTCTGTCTATGCTGACCTCAAATCCTCAATCAAGACATTGTCTAAATTGAAGAAGAAAGGCTTTAAGGTTGGTCGACTGAAGTTCAAGTCCGAAATCGGAGCAGTTTCATTGAAACAGTACGGAACGACATATAAGTTCCATAACGACCATCTAGTAAAGATTCAGAACATTCACGGTCTGGTACGTGTAAACGGTCTCGACCAGATTAAGGACAATGTGGAGTTCGCAAATGCGAAACTCTTGAACAGGTCAGATTGCTACTATCTTGCCGTCACCACCTATACAGAAAGAAAACCGTATTCCAACCGACCTCACGCTGATGTCGGTATCGACATGGGTTGCCATACATCCTTCACACTTTCAACTGGTGAAGAGATTGATGTCAAGGTTAAAGAACCGGAGCACCTGAAGAGACTGCAGAGAAAG
>JAEEGL016484136.1_pt1 | contig 17608 bp, 15 predicted proteins | sample 9134231 | NCBI WGS metagenome assembly JAEEGL01 (sample SAMN16246548, study PRJNA631951) | gut metagenome | biome: gut microbiome; feature: rumen; material: fiber-attached | host: Bos | place: Iran: Karaj | collected 2018-10 | reverse complement strand
TGTCCATTTTGTGATATAAAAAATGAATATATTTTGGAAAAGTGAAAACATTTTACAGTAATTTTGGCTAGGGCTCCATATATTAAAGATCATATTTTGATAGTGCCAAATAGACATTTAATTCGCTTGTCTGAGATTACTCCGAAGGAACGATGAGATTTGGTTTTGACGATTGAAAAATGGATGAGAATAATGGAAACTATTCATAGTGAAGTTAATCTTTTGCTAAGGGATGGAGTGGCAAATTGAAAGGTTGGTAAAAGTATTGATCATTTACATTTTCATATAGTTCCAGATATTCCTGTTTATTCTACTAATTCGTGATGAAATAGAGAAATATATACTGATTATCAATTGGAAAAAGAAACATTAATTTTCAAAGATAAATTTAATTTAAAATAGTTTAAAATGAACGTATTATTTGATCAAGAAAAGTTAGAAATTCGAGCAAAAGAGCATAAAATTCCACAATTTAAAGTGAAACAGATTTTTTTTGAATTATTTAAGAATCAGCGTATTGAATGGGATGAAATGACTACCCTATCAAATCAATTAAAAGATGAATTGAAATCTGATTTTTCTGTTTTATCGTTAAAATGTATTGAAACTGTTGAAGCTGAGACAACGACGAAATTTGCATTTCAAACTGAAGATGGATATACAGTTGAAGCTATTATCATGTATCACTGGCAGGATGAGAAATATATTAAAAATGGTAAGAGAAAGCTGAATCGTATTACGTTATGTATTTCATCTCAGATTGGTTGTCCCGTAAATTGTTTATTTTGTGTGACATGAAAGCTTGGATTTATTAGGAATTTAACATGGGATGAAATTATAAGTCAGATTTTGTATGCTAATGCTTATATATTTAAGCGTTTTGGAAAGAAAGAAGATTGAAGTCACTGGTGAGTGAGAAATGTAGTATTTATGTGAATGGGAGAACCACTTTTGAATTATGATGAAGTGAAAAAATCTGTAGAAATTATGCTTCAGCAGGATAGATTTTCTCTGTGACGTAGGCATGTGACTATTTCGACTGCTGGAATTATTCCATGAATTGAATGTTTGATTGAGGATAAATTGGATGTGAAATTAGCTGTAAGTTTACATGCTCCAAATCAACAATTGAGGGAGAGAATTATGCCGATTGCGAGAAGGTATAAATTGGATGAATTGATGGATGCGATAGATAGATATGTGAAAGTAACAGATAATAGAATATTTTATGAATATATTATGATTGCATGAGTTACAGATAAGCCTGAATTGGCTGATGAATTGGTTGAACTATTGAGAGATAGATTAGCTCATGTGAATTTGATTCCTTATAATGTTAATCCCGTAATTGATTTGAAAGAATCTAGTGAAAAATCTATTCAGAATTTTAAGAGAATTTTAGAAAAAGGCTGAATTACAGTTACAGTTCGTGAATCTATGTGAAGAGAAGCCAAATGAGCATGTGGTCAGCTTGGTTATGAAAGAGTGAAGAAAAAATAAAAAGTAGGACAATATATCCTACTTTTTTACGGTTTGAATTATCCCCAAGAGATCTTTCCACATTTTCTACACGTCCATTTTGTACGTGTTCCCATACACCATCCATTTCTACCATGGACTAATCGTTGTTCATAAGATTTTACCCAATCGTGTTGGCAAAATCTTTGTTCCATTTGTTTACACATTTTATTCCAATTTTATAGTTATTTTTTATGTTAGTTTGTTATTAGAGGTCTAACTACATATTTATAATTTTCATTTCATTTATCAGTGATAATCATAGGTTTTTGATCTGTAACTAGGTTGAATTGAATTTCATCTGATTCCATCATTTTGATGAAGTCTGTAATATATCTTCAGTTAACTGCAAATGTAATTGGATCTCATGAAATAATTGCATTAATCTTTGTCTTTCAGGCTCATTTATCAGTCTTTCATGATGAAATAACTATTTGACTATCTCACTCTGTTTCGATTTGGATGAAATTGTTTAAATCTCTAGTAAGAATTCCGATTTTTCTTATAGCTTTTTCACATAATGTTTTATCAACTAATATTGTATGATTGAATTGAGTTGGCATAATTTCTTCTCTTTCGTAGTCAGGGAAATTTCACTGAATTAGTAGTGATGTAGCCGAGATTTTGATATCTCAAATAGAGAATTCAAATCAGATTAAATTATCTGAATATTTCATTTGCATGTCTGGAGACTCCCCTTTTACTGCGTATTGAGCGATAGATGAAATATCATTTATGGCAGTTTTTGGAATAAGAAGAGAAAAATCTGATTCAACATTTGCAGGAATTTTGAATTCTGCGATTCTGAAGGAATCAGTTCATACGAAAACGAGTTTTTTTGTATCTCATTCAGATTTAGTCTTGATTAATACTCATGTAAGAACTGGAGAAAAGTTCTTTTCTGTAATTGTGTATTCTACCATACTTACTCCATTAATGAAAGTTTGAGTTTCTAAGCTTATATTGGTAGTATTCATTAACTCAGGTAATGCTACATATTCACTGGCTGAGATTCCATTTATCGTAAAATCGTCGTCTGCAGATGTAATTTGCATTACGTTGTTTTGCATATTTACCGTAATTTCTATAGTTTTTTCTTCGATAGTCTTGAGTAAATCTGAAAACATTTTTGCGTTTACAGTGATAGCTCATTCTAGTTTTATATCGCAAGGAATTTCGATATCAACGTACTTTTCCATATCTGTGGCTCTAATATTTAGAGTATCTATACTAGCTTTCATGTAAATATTCTGCAAAATAGGCAGAGTTGAATTTTTTGAAACAAATCTAGAAGCAATGTCACATACTTCTACAAGTTTTTCGCGATCGATAACGATTTTCATGTGATATTTATAGAAAATATAAAGAAAAATTAGAAAAATCTTCTCTTTACTTATTTTTATTTTTTTTAATTTAATTTTCAAATACAAATAATATTTTTTGTAGAAAAAAGAATTACCATTTTTTGGCAATTCTTAATTAATTTTTTCTTGGATTTGCTTAATTATTTATTAGATTATTCTTTTTCAGATTTAGAATCAGATTTTTCTTTGGATTCTTTTATGTCTGAAGTTTTTTCTTGTGAACTATTAGTATCTCAAATTTCTGTTTTTGTTGTTTTTTCTTCTAGGTCGTCATCATCTTCGTTATCTTCTAAATTTAGGAAAAATTTATCATAGTATGTTCTAATTTTTTTGAATTGTTTTTTTAGTGTGGATTTGTTTGCAAGTTCTGTTGGTTTAAAATCTAATTTTATACTCATTGGGCGAGAATATCAGCTTTTTTTGAGTCTTTTGAAGAATGTTTTTAAATCTAACGTTCAATCTCATAGAGCTAAATGTGCTTTTCAATTTTTGCTTTTATCTGAAACGTATATTACTGAAATATATGGTGCAAAATCATCAATTTTACGAGTAAAATCATCTTCAAATGAATCTATATCTATGTTGCTAGTGTCTAATCCAATATAACAATCGTATTTTTTTACTATATCTATAACGTTGCTAAAACGATATTCAGGAATTGGTAATGCAAATAATTTACTATCTTTTGGATTGCGAATTGTAAAATGAATATCTGGATTGTTATCTTTGTAATTTTTAAGATTATCTACGATAAAATCGTAAGCTTTAAAATCTGTAATTTTTGGAGCGTTAATACAAATAGTATCACAATTGGTAGCTTGGCATATATCAAGAGCCTTATCTAGTTCTTTTTGGTTTAATTTAGTTGAAGTCTGAACTATATATACTGGCATTTCATATTTTAGTGAAAGTTTTTGAACATATTCTTCGTCCCAAGCGTCAAATCATTTTCGCATTGCTAAATCAATACCATCGAATCCGTTATTTTTTGCTATAGAAAATATTAAATCTAATCAATAATTTGGTAATGTATCAGTACTTAGTAATAAAGCGTTTTCTTTTCTTTCCATTTATGTTTATAGAAAAATTAAAATTTTTTCTCATAACAATTTTATTCACTTTAAGTTTAAATGCAAATTTTTATTCAGATTTTTTAGTTATTTAAAAAAGAGTGGTATTTTTTGCATTTTCTGGTGATTTTGAGTATAATGGTAAGTGTTTTATTTATATTTTCTAAGAATGAAAAATTTTAGAAAGATTTGTTCAATAATTCTTTGAATTGCTCTAGTGTTTTTGGTATGAAATTGTGCTTTAGCAAAAGATTATGAGTATACTAACTTAGATATTCAAGCAGATGTTAAAATAGATGGAACCATTGATGTGACAGAGACATTTACTACAGATTTCTTTAAAAAGAAACATGGAATCGTTAGATTTATTCCGTTTAATTATACGGTTGAAGGTACAGATTTTCATATAGAACTCGATTATGTTAGAGTGGATTGAAATAAATTTACTACATATACCGAAGATGGAGGTATGAATATTAAAATTTGAGATCCCGATATTGAAATAAAGTGAGAAAAAATTTATCCGATATCTTATTCTGTTTATTGATTAATTAGAAATTTTGCATGAATGTGATATCATGAACTTTATTGGAATGTAGTTTGATATGATTTCGATACTAACATAAATAAAGTTAGAGCCGAGATAAAATTACCAAAAAAATATAATGGATTTACTAATGAAGATTTCTTGATTACTACGGATTGAAAAACTACAAGTGTGGAAGAGTTCGATTGAAAGGTTGATTGGAGTGCATGAGATAAAATAATAATAACTTATAATAAGAAATTAGATGCTGGAGAATGAATTACTTTAGCTATAAAATTTCCAAAGGATTATTTTGAATTTGATCATGATAGACAAGCTGGTTTATTGTGACATAAAGATACTGGATGAACTAGTTCAAATTCTTATACTTCGTCATCTTCATCTTTGCTTTCAGATATCTTATCAGATTCAGATTCTTTAAGTTCAATACTTACATTTATTATTATAATAATCTGAATGTATTTTATGCCTAATAGTTGAAGATGATCTTCATATAGTTCTTGATGATATAGTAGTAGCGGTTGATTCTCTAGTTGATCATCGTTTTGATGATGATTTTCTCGTTGATGATGAGGTGGATGATGAGGTTCAAAAAGTTGGTAATTTTATTCTTTAAATTTATGTGATGAATTACTTTCATTTAAGGAAGAAAGACGATAGTAGATGATTTATGATTTGTTTAATTATATTTTCATTTATACTTTTGTGTAAGGAAATAATTGAATCATGATATTTAATTTATGCTGTTATTATAATTGTTTTATCAATAATATGATGATTTGTTTTTAAAAAAGTAGAAAAAAAGCTGAGAACTAGACCAGCTTTTTTGTGAACTGAGTTTAAAAAAAAATATCCTATAATTCCTCAATATATGCCACCTAAGTGAGTTAATGCTGCTGAGGCGTGATTGTTGTATAATTTGAAAGTAGAACCAACGGATTTAACCAGTCTGATTTATCAGTGGAAGTTTGAATGATTGATTGATATTAAAACTTTTACATGAAAGAATTCGAATAAGGAATATGTTAAATTAATAAAAAAAGATGATATTCCTTTGGCTAGTCCATTATTTGAAACAGAAATTTTTGACTCAATTTTTGCTATGTGAGATGTTAAAATAATAGAGGAATCTTTCCAGTTAAAATATGCTCTTTTATTAGAGGATCTCGAGGAACATTGAATTATGAAATGATGGGTAGTTAAATCTTCATTATCTAAGAATTGGGAAATTGTTTATAATATTCTTGCTGTTTTGTTACTTGTTCTTCTATTGTTGATTTTAACAGATGTTTTTGTAATGTTTAGTGTTTTTTACTGGGTATTATTTTGTGTATTACTGTTTGCATTTATAATATTGTGATGATATTTATATGGGTGATGAGGGTTGAAATTTACGGATAAGTGAGCAGCTTTAGCTTCTCATCTTATTGGTTATGCAGATTTTTTGAAAAGTTGTGATGAAAATAAGATAAAGCTATTTCTAAAGGATGATCCTTTGTTTGTAGATAGAGCACTCCCCTATGCAACAGCTTTTGGTATAGAAACAGAATTTTTAAAGAAAATTTCTCCTTTAAGAAGTGATTGGAATGCAAGATATGTTAGATGAAATAAGGTACCAACGTGGACAAGGGTTTTATGTGCACTGATTTGATCAGATGATGAATCTTGGTTCTAAATTAATTTATTCAAAAATTGAAAGTGAATGAGCGATGATCTGATCATGATAGATCTTCGATTTTGATTTCAGAAACTTTTATTTCTGGAGAAATGAATAATTGATCTATATGTGAGCGGAAGATTCATTGTTGGTATAAACTTCGTGTATAATTTGGTGATTGAAAACTAAGTGCATTTAGCATGTTTCGGTGTCTTGTTAATTGTTTATAATAATAGGACCATGGAGATAAATTAAAATCTCCGATAATCATTGTAGGAACTCCGTTTTCGTGGTATTTGAGAAAATCTGATAAAAGCTTTCCTATTTGATTATTTCTCATATCAAAATTTTTCGCAGAAACAGGTGCCGATGTGTGAATTACATATAAATCTATTCAGTCTCCACATTCATCACATAATATTTTCATATAGCTATAATTTCGTAATCATGCTTCGACTTCGTGAGTTTCTGTAATTATTTCTAAAGGAATTTTACTGAATACAACATCTCCTGCAAGGGTTATTGACCAAGAATTTCTATTCATATATGGATAATTTTCTTTGAAAAATTCTTTCATTTCATCTTCATGTTCATCTGAGAATTCTACCATAACTACTATGTCAGGATTTTCTTCTACTATTTTATTTTGTAGAGATTTATAATCTGTATTTTTGTATAAAATATTTGCATAAAAAACTTTGATTCATTCTTCGTTTTTTAAACGGATGAATTCATCATTTTGGTTATAAAATCAGAAAAATTCTGAGCTATATAATGTTCAAATTCAGATTGTTAGGATTGTTACGAGAATTGTGAAAAATATTTTGATTCATTTGTATTTTCTCCTTCTTTTACTTTCATGGATAATTAAGTAAATCTCTATAATAAGTGCTAGAATACAAAATCATATTATATATGGAACAAAGCTGTTTACTAATTCAGCGATATAACTATCACGAAAAAAATATAGTCGTATTATGCAACATATAGCTATTCGAAGTAATAATATCATTCTGTTTCTATCGGATTTAAATCTGGGTTATTTTTAGATTTTTTGGGATTTTTTGCAATATTGTTGAAAAAAATATGTATTGACATTTTTAAAATAATTCGTATATTTATTATCCCATAAATAAAAAATAACAGTTATGAGAAAGTTTTGTGTTATTGCTACTCCAAAGTCGGAAACAGCATTGAGTGAAAGTAAAGTCTTATTTGTGTTCTCTTCAGAAATGTTGGAACATGCCACTAAACACGGTAATGTGATAACATTTGATTGCAATGGATTCATGGTTGATGAGAAAGCTTCGTCAAGCAATTGGCGGGAGGCTTTCAATTTCAATGAGGAGCCTCCTAGAGGAGTGATTATAACCGTTAACACAGGTTACAAGTCAGGAATCGTTTTGCCCTTCACTAATTGAAGCCTTTTTGTCTACTATGAATCAATGATTTGGTGCTGATGTTTTATTAGCACCATTTTTAATTAAAAATAGAAAATAAAAAGGAAATCATTATAAAAAAGTCAGATTTTTATTGGTTGTGAAATATTTTATGTGAAAGAAATTCCATATAATTACGTTATGATGCCAGATGAATTATGCTGATTCGGTTAGAATTAAGTCAGTTTTAACGAACTGTGGTTTTGAATATGTAGATAAAGAAGGTGAGGCTGATATTTTGATATTTGATACTTGTTCTGTACGTCAAAAAGCTGAAGATAAAATTACGTGAAGTCTGAAAGGTGTAAGCAAGGATAAGAAAATTTGGATTACTGGTTGTATGGTTCAACATAATTTTAGAAATATTTTGAAAAAGAATACTCCGAACCAGTTTAAACGTGGAAATTTTTTGTGAACTACGGAATGAAATCAGATTAAAGTTTATTGAGTTGAAAATGAGGAAATTAAAGAATTGATAGACCATAAACAGATTTCTCTGGAAAATATGGTATTTATCAATCATGCATTTAATCCTTTATTTTTTAATCTAAAACAGACTTATCCTAATTTGGAATTATGTTTTAGAATTGATGATACAGGATTTTTACCATTGATGTTAGAGAAAATCTGATATGAATGACTGAAATATGACATTGAATTATTGAATGAATATGAGAGAATTATTCCTGATGAAAATGCAAATATGTCTGATCACCAGACTACTGCTTATGTGCCTATTTCTACTGGTTGTAATCAATTCTGTTCGTATTGTATTGTGCCTTATGCAAGAGGATTGGAAAGATATTTTAGTGTAGAACAGGTGGTGAATGAAGTTAAATCTCATTTGGATAATTGAGCAAAAGAAATCGTTTTGCTTGGGCAAATCGTGAATAAACATCCAGATTTTTTGACTATCTTAAAAGAAGTATTAAATTTGGATGGGCTAGAATGGCTGAGATATACTTCTCCATATCCGACTTATTATTCTGATGAATTATTGTCTTTGCATGAAAATGAGGAGAAACTTTGTCCGCATATTCATATTCCATTTCAGTCTGGTTCTGATGAGGTTTTAAAGAGAATGTTTCGTGGATATAAAGCAGAAGATTGTTTCAATTTTGTAGAAAAGATTCAAAAATTGAAAAGAAAAATTTCTATAACTACTGATATGATAATTTGATTTTCATGAGAAACTGATGCAGATTTTGATGAAAGTTTGAGGTTAGTGGAGGTATGAAAGTTTGATATGATTTATATGGGAATATACTCCCCTCGCCCATGAACTTTTGCTTATAAACAGCTAAAAGATGATGTTTCAGCTAAAATTAAGCATGAACGTTGGGAGAAAATGAATGAGTTATTAAAGAAATGATCTCAAGAAAATAATAAGGCTGAGATTTGATGAGTAAGAAAAGTTTTGATTGATGAAATTAAATGAGATGAATGGTTCGGACATACAGATAATATGAAACAGGTTTGGTGAAAAACAGAGTGAAAAAATTTGGAATCTGGAAAATTTATCGATGCAAAAATCATTGATTCCTGAGAATTTAAGTTGGTTGGTGAAATAAGTTAATTTATTTTGAGAAAAAGGACCTTTAAATCGGTCCTTTTTAAGGATTTGTCTCCACTACTTTTTTTGTAGCATAAGACATTCTGCTATTTTTTCGACAATGTCGGGAGCCTCAACCATTGGCATCGTCCTATTCTTCACGGAGACGTTGTATTTTTCTCCGTTGTGGATGAATTTAAAGTCAGGTTCCTTGATCTTCTCGTTGGTGACTAGCACCATCTTCACATTTTTTTTCATTTTTTATTTTTTTATGTTAGGTGAATTCCTAATCTTTTAACAATTTAATCTGAACATTATTTATGCAGCTGCTTTTGCAAAATGTATTTCAGTTTCATTTAAATCGTTTCAATCGTCATCAATAAAGTGTAACTCAGGGAATTCATCAAGATATGTTCTTTCGTATAATAATAAATCATCTCGAGCATCTTTAGATAAATCAATAGGATTTACGTAAAGTTCCCTTATATTTCTGAATCATTCGTTTAGTAATATTTCTTTTAAATATTCAACATCTTCGTCAGTTAATGGTCATTCGACTTTTGCAATTCAGTTTTCTTCTACTAATTCAAGTTCACCTAATGTATCAAATAAATCTTTGCTTGTATCAATAAATACATAAGTAGGAACTCTTTCCTCTGGTGTGTTGTGATATTTCTCCATCTTTTGTAATAGTAATATATAAAAGCAATATTAATATATTGTTGTATTAAATATATATATTTTTTTTAATAAGTCAAGTATTTTTGATGTAAAATTTTATATTAATATTCAAATACATAATTTAATGGTCATTCATTCACGCTTGTTACTGTCATATCAGCTCAAAATTCTCCTGTTTGAATTTTCCATCAATTTGCTTTAGCTTCGTCGATGAAATAATTATAAATTTCTTCGGCTTTTTTGTATGGCGCTGAATATACAAAATCTAATTTTGTTCATTTGGTACTTCTACCGTAAAGAGTAAAATTTGAGACTAAAAGGACTTCTCAATCGATATCTTGTAATGATGTATTTATATTTCAGTCAGGTCAGCTTAATCGTTTTAGTAATGGAAATTTTTTCATAATTCTGGCTATTTTTTCTTGGTAAGTTTCAAGATCATCAACGTGAATTCATAGGTAAATTATTATTCATCTTCAGATTTCTCTGTGAATATTTTCCTCTTCTATGTCTAATTTGGCTGATTTAACTTGTTGGATTACGAGTCTCATTGGAATGTGTGTTTATAAAAATTATTCTGATTTATCTTTTCTTTTTCATTCGGAAAACATGTAATATATTACTAATAGTGGAGCGATGAATATCTTTTTGAATGTTGGTTTAGTCCAAAAATTTGCAGGAAAATCTTTGAATAATGAAGTCATCATCAGATTTCGTTTGTTATTCGATTTATCCTTTTGAAATGGATATGTGAAAAAATCTTTTATAAATTTTCGCATAGTATACGTTATAATTTAAAATTGTTCTCCTAAATTATTTTGTTGGGATTGATACCGATCTTCAGGTACATCTTCGTCTGAAAGTTTAATTCACAGTTCATCATCTCCACATCATTCGTAGTAATATTCTCTGAATTTTGCAATTCAAACTGTGTAATAATGTAAATCTCACTTTCATCAGTCTAAACAGTCTTCTTTGATAAACTCCCCTTCTAGTTCTTCTCATGAAAAGTAGAAATTTTCTCATTCTTTCCGGATATTTATAGGCACTTCCACATCTGTTTCATACATTGGTGATGAGAATTTAGCTATTCATCATGAGATTTCTATACCTCGGAATGGTTCAGTTCAAAATGCTGTGAGATATTTGTTTGATAAGTTTTCTTCGATGGGTTCACTTATCGCACAATCTTCCGGAAATATACAGTCATCAATAACTTCAGAATCTTCTTTATCGAAGCATCATGTAAGTAAAATGCTACAAGCTAGTAATGAGATGAAAAGTCAGATTTTTTTCATGTGTATTTATTTATGATAAATATTATATATATATGAATTTAAATATTTTTATCAAATTTTTAATTAAAAAAAGTGCCGGTATGTGTTACATATCGGCACGGTTGTCATAGAGTTAAAGATAGTTACTCCTCTACAGTTGTTTCTTCTGCGGGAGTTTCAGAGGAAGATTGAATCTGAGTTACTGAAGGATTGAATGGCTTGCCTGTTAGCTTTTCGATCATTTCAATTCCAAGAAATTGATTGATCAAACCATCGTTAGAGCCACCACCGATGAGAATATTCTCGGGAATAATCTTCAGATTATTTTTGGCAATTGCCTCGATAATCTGCAGGCGTGCATAGTCAGGACCCAGAGCCTCTTGTGAGAGTTTGTAGGCGGCAGCTTGTGCTTCACCTTTTGCTCTGATAGCGACACCTTCTGCTTCACCCTTCAGCTTTGTGATTCCAGCTTCAGCTTCACCCTCGGTTTTTACTTTGTGGGCTTGTGCGTCAGCTTCAATCTCAACGGTCTTAGCGCGGCCTTCAGCTGCAAGGATTCCAGCCTTCTTTTCACCTTCAGCTTTTTTCACTGCGGCTTGTGCGTTGTTGTCAGAAATCTCAATACCTCGTTGAGATTCAACGAGAGCTTCCTGCATGTCTGCTTGCTTCTTGGAGAATTCAAGTTCCTTGCGTGCTTCCTGAGCTTTCTGTTCGGCTTGATATTGCAACTTTTCCTGGTCAGCAACAGCTGCTGCTTTCACAGGTGCAATAATTGCTTCAGGAAGAACCACGTCTGTGATCATGACATCACGAGATTCGATGTGGTAACGCTCGAGAACACTTGAGATCTCCTTTTTGGCTGCATTAGCAAGTTCTGCGCGTTTTGTGTACAAATCCAGAGCGTTGACAGTTTGTGCAGCGTTGCGGAAGTGCGAGCTTACGGCAGGTTCAAGAACTTGAGAAATCATTTCTTTCATTGAACCAAGATCTGCGACAACAGCAGGTGCTTTATCCATTGGAATATGGAACATCACCTGGACATCCATACTGACATCAAATGCGTCAGCTGTCCTCAGGACAATTGTTCGAAGGTCTTCGTCATATTTGTACGTCGAGCCTTCTGTATCTGCTGTTGCATTATCCCAACTCAGAACAACCTGGATGGTGGGAACAATGTTCCAACCGCAGGTCTTCGGGTTGAGAGCATGCTTACCAGGACCAAGAGGTTCCTTCCAGATCCCTTTGTATCCGTTTGGAACGAGTTTTGCATTCACTTTGTTCTCCTTTACGGATTCTTTTGAACCATCGTCTGGTTTATAGTCATCACCAACAAAGCTGGTAACGACGGCACATTCTCCGATAGCAACATTTACCATATCTTCTTGTTCGACATGTGCGAACCAAGGATTAATGGCATATGAACCAGCGCGAAGTACTGGAATTTGAAGACCTTTTTCGCCACCTGCGGCAAGGAATGCGGCAGCATCTTGGAAGTTGCTGTGTTCATCCAAAGAGATTTCACGAGCAGCAATTTTGCTTGTGTCACTGATTGGTTTACCTTCCAATGTGGTTACCACACCAACATGGTCAGCGTCAATGGTTACCCAGTCTTCTGCTTCACTGACTTGGAACATGTAAGTGTTTATACGGTAATTTCCTGGCATGAGGTGTTGAATCTGACGACCTTTTTCGCCACCATTCTTGATGAATTCGTCACCCTTTTCAAAGTTGGAATGACCTTCAATCTTTTTGCCGAGAATTCTACCATCCTCGATTTTTGCTCCATCCATGGCGGTTATCATTCTTATTTTACCTGAAGGAACGTATACCATTTGTTCAACCTTCACTTCAAATAAATATGGATTGATACGATAAACACCAGGTGTTAGAACGGCCATTTGTGGACCCTTCTGACCGCCATTGGCGAGGAAAGCACGACCATCTTGGAACAAGTTACAGTTAACAGGTTCTGCCATAATACGCCCTACGGGAATAGGCAGACCATCGATAGATTTTACCAGACCTACTTCATTCTTTTTTATGACAGTGTTTTCTTTCACAGTCACTTTGAACAAATACGGATTGATTCGATAGTATCCTGGCGTGAGCACGTCAATTTGCGGACCTTTCTGACCACCATTGGCGAGGAAGGTACGGCCATCTTGGAATAAGTTACAGTCAACCGGATTAGCCATCACGTGGCCTTGTTCAATTGGCTTACCATCGATTGACTCGACTAAACCAACTTGGTCGTTGTGGATTACAGTGATTCTCTCAATTGAGACGTTGAAAAGGGCTGTATTGATACGATACATACCTGGAGGCAAAATATCGACCTGAGGACCTTTCTGACCGCCTTTGCTGAGAAATGCTTCTGCATCCTGGAAGAGGTTACAATCTACTGGATTGGCCATCACATGGCCTTGTTCGATTGGTTTACCATCGATTGATTCAATTAAACCAATTTGGTTATCATGAATTTCGATTACCGGTTGTTTTCTTACTTTGAAGAGGTAGGGGTTGATACGATGCTCTCCTGGAGGGATAATCGCAAGTTGTGGACCTTTCTGACCACCGTTCTTGAGAAATGATTCACCATCCTGGAATATATCACACTCTACTGAATTAGCCATAAATTGGCCTTTAGGAATAGGTTTTCCTGTAATTGCTTCCACAATACCAATCTCATTCTTTTCTATCACCGTGTAAGGGTGTTTTTTTGCCTTTTGTACAAATGGAATGATAAAGTGTAGTCCAGGACCGAGAATAGCGGCGCGAACGCCTACTTCACCTTTGAGGGCAACGGTTCTACCGTCTGCCATTTCACGACCAAAATATTTCTGTTCTATGACAGCAATTTGGTTGGATCTGACATTGATGAATGACTTCATAAGAAGTACAATAACGATGATTGCTACGGGCAGAATCCACCACCATGCAATCAGAGATTCTAACAGAATTTCCATAAATTAAATAATTTTGTTTGATTAATTTTTTAAAGAACAACTCCATGACGATTATAACTATATGAATATATAATAAAAAGTCAATATGATTTTTTATTTTATGCCGGTTGCTTATTTAATTTATAATGTATATACAAGCAATTTCAGCCGTTTTTATGCCAAATTAAATTAAACTTGATAATAAATTTATATTGTTTATAGTGGGGCGGCTTGATTATTTAATATAAATAACATGAAAATACAATTATCAGAACATTTTAATTACAAGAAACTCTTAACTTTCACGGCGCCTACAATAGTTATGATGCTTTTTAATTCAATCTACTGAGTAGTAGATGGATTTTTTGTATCAAATTATGTAGGTAAAGATGCGTTCACAGCTGTAAACTTGACTTTCCCTGTAATTATGATAATTGCATCCATTGGATTTATGGTTGGAAATTGATGAAGTGCTCTGATTTCTAAAACTCTTTGAGAAAAGAACGTAGAGTTAGCTAAAAAATATTTTTCAATGCTGACTTATTTCGTAGTTATTTGTGGAATAATATTGAGCATCGCTTGATTTTTCTTTATAGAGCCTGTAATGACTATGCTAAAAGCATCATGAGATGTTTTGGCAAATTGTGTAATATATGGAAGAGTATTATTTCTGTCATTGGTATTCTTTATGCTTCAGCATGTATTTCAGAGTTTTTTCATTGTAAATGAGAGGCCTGATTTATGACTAAAAGTGGCAGTTATAATGTGAGTAATGAATATGATTCTGGATTACGTTCTGATTTATTTGTTAGATATGTGAATTTTATGAGCTGCATTAGCTACAGCAGTTGCACAATTCTTAGGAGCAACTATTCCGTTGATGTACTTTATAACGAGCAAAAAATCTAAATTAAAATTTGTAAGAACATGATTAGAATTCAGACCAATATTAAAGAGTTGTATAAATGGAAGTAGTGAAATGCTAACTACATTCTCAATGTCATTGCTCAATATATTATTCAACTATCAGTTAATCAAATATTTCGGTAATGAATGAGTAATTGCATACTGAATTATTATGTATGTATGATTTATATTTACGTGAGTTTATTTGTGATATTCATTCTGAGTTACTCCGATTGTATGATATAATTATTGAGCAAAAAATTCTGAGGAATTGAAAAATGTGTTATTCAAAAGTAGTCAGATTTTATTTGTAGCTGCGATTGTGCTTACATTAACTGCTGAACTTTGTTCGTGATTATTAGCAAAAATTTTTGTTAACTATGATGCTGATTTGTTGGCATTTACGACTAAGGCAATCAGATTATATGCTATATGATATATTGTGCAATGGATAAATATATTCTGATCGGCATTCTTTACTGGGTTGAATAACTGAGTGGTATCGGCGACTATTTCATTTCTGAGAATGTTCGTATTTCAGATAATTATGATATTTTCTATTCCATATTTATTTGGTAGCGAGTGGATTTGGTTGGCTACTACATGTGCAGAAGTACTTTGAGCCTTTGTGACTATCAGTTTCTTGATTAGAATGAAAAAAAGATATAGGTATATTTAAAATCCTGTTATAATAATCAGATGATTTATATTGTGAAATTTTTTATTAATTATCACGTATATGATATTTTTTTAATATAGGATTGAGGATATGATTTTGAATTTCATATTCATCCATTTCTATTCAATATGCTTTTATATAATCATTCAATGCATATAATAATTTTGCGATTTTCTCTCCTAAGTTTTTATCTTCAGAAGGATTTTCTTCGTTTAGAAACAGTCTCAAATCTCGAGTGTTACACTCAAAATTTAATCATTTGAATTCTCATTTAGCTGGTAAATTTATTTGGAGTTTTAAGTCTTCTTTCTTTGTACAATATTTCATTACATATTCTCCAAAAGCATCTATATCTCAAGCCGACATTTTTTCTTCAAGTTCTTGCATTTTTAATACGTCAAGCAATTGCTTTCTTTGTGGATCAGGAAGTTTATCTATACGATTTAATATTTCTTGTACATCTATGTCTCTATTTTCCATGGCTAATAATTAATTATAAAACATAAACCATATAATGTATTATATGGTTTTTTGTGTGTTTTGTCAAATTTTTTATCAAGATCTTTTATTTATTGTTTTTTATTGAAATTGTCTATCAGTTTCTTGATTGGAATGAGGAAGAAATATTATTATGCTTAATCAGATTTTTTTGTTTGTATTTTAGATTTTTTTAATTACTAATAAATTAACTTTTATTTAATTATTTTTGTAATATGAAAAAAATATTCTGAATTTTTGTTTTTGGGTTGGTATGTGTTTTACTAACAGGATGTGGAGACAAAAATGTTGATGAAGTAACTTATAATGATTCTGTTGATGTTGAGGAAGAAAAAATGCCTGAAGTTATGCCTATAGAAGATGAAATAGTAAATGAATTACAAAATTATGATGATGAAATTATAGATATTGATGATGAATATATTTTTGATGATGAAATCATTGAATGGGACGATATAGATAATGAGCCATATGAAGAAGAAAAAGTTGTCGTAGATGAAGTAATTAATTGTGATGGATGTGTGTATGCATATTTTAGTGATGAAGGCGATAAGGCTAAAACCTTAGGTTCAACATTATCTCCACAAGAATATACTACTGATATATCAAATCTAAAAACAGGCGGTGGAAAACAAAGACATAATTTCTTTGGTTTAGTGTTATCTGATAATAAAATATCAAAAGCATATTCTTGTATTTGGAAAAACAACAAAATCTATTGCATAGAAGGATCTACTAATGGTGCTTGTCATTCAAATAATATTGGTATCTTAAACCAAATATTCACTGCGGACCAGTGTAGATATATTTCTGATGGACATACTTATACTTGTACTGATGGTAGTTATAATGGTGATACTAAAACATCTGGATATACGAGTTTGCATTATGAAACAAGTTGTACTATATATTGAGCAGATGCTAAAACAGGTGAATTGATTTGTCATTAAATATGATAAATATTATTTCGAAAAAAGCTATCCTTAAGGATAGCTTTTCATATGTATTTAATATTATTTCTTACTTTTCTTTTCAGTTTTTTCTTCTTTCTTAGTTTCTTTCTTCTCAGCTTTAGCTGTTTTCTTTTCCTCTTTTTTATCTGTTGGATTAAAGTATTCATAAATTCTTCTTTCTACTCCAAAGTTTTGAGCTCCATTCTCTCGGTCTAAATCAATTCCTAATAATTCAGCTACCTTATTTAGGATGAAGAATTTCTCTAGACTTTCAGCTGAAGCTTTTTGAATAGATTCAACGAAATCTTTAGCTTGTTCTTCTGTCATAGATTTCATATATTCTTGAACTTTTTCTTTTGAACCGAAACGGTGTTCTAATGAGTGAACTCTTGATTTGAATTCTTCGTCAATCATAGTTTTTGGGATAATAACTGACATGAATTTCTCTCTGATTTTGCTTACATACTCCTCTACTCCTTTGATAAGTTCGTTTTGTTCTTTTTGAACTGCTAACTGATCTTT
>JAEEGL015820174.1_pt1 | contig 17608 bp, 14 predicted proteins | sample 9134231 | NCBI WGS metagenome assembly JAEEGL01 (sample SAMN16246548, study PRJNA631951) | gut metagenome | biome: gut microbiome; feature: rumen; material: fiber-attached | host: Bos | place: Iran: Karaj | collected 2018-10 | reverse complement strand
TATGAGCGATGATTTGAACCCACACTGCTCGCAAGCCTTTACCTTGCTGCTCATGTAACTCTCGCTGCCTCCATCATGTCCTACAAGTACACCCGCCAAATGCGGTCGTTTGCCTCCACTAGCCAATATTCTCTCAACCTCGGCAGCTATTTCTTGCTTGATTTGTGCCGATATCAGCTTTCCGTCTATAATCTGCATGATAGTATCTGTTAAAGTTAACGATGTCGTTGTCCACGCATCATTTTTAGGGGATTTTTAGCGGTTGTAACCGCATGCATCATCTTGCGTGTCTGCTCGAATTGCTTGAGCAGGCGGTTAACATCTTGGATGGTTGTTCCGCTTCCTCGCGCGATTCGTTGGCGACGGCTGCCGTTGAGCACTTCGGGATGCGAGCGTTCGTAGGGTGTCATCGAGTGGATGATAGCTTCGATACCCTTGAAGGCGTCGTCACTGATATCCAAGTCTTTGATGGCTTTTCCCACACCTGGTATCATCGATGCCAAGTCCTTTAGATTGCCCATTTTTTTGATTTGGCTTATCTGATGCAGGAAGTCGTTAAAATCAAACTGGTTTTTAGCGATCTTCTTCTGTAGCTTGCGTGCCTCTTCCTCATCATATTGCTGCTGCATTCGGTCAACAAACGACACGATATCGCCCATGCCCAAGATGCGGTCGGCCATACCAGCGGGACGGAAAGGATCGATGGCTTCCATTTTCTCTCCAGTACCAACCCACTTGATGGGTTTGTTGACAACCGAGCGAATTGACAGTGCCGCACCACCGCGAGTATCACCATCAAGTTTGGTGAGTACGACTCCATCGAAGTTGAGGCGGTCGTTGAACTCCTTGGCAGTGTTCACAGCATCTTGACCCGTCATCGAGTCAACCACAAACAATGTCTCATTGGGGTTGATGGCCTGCTTGATAGCAGTGATTTCTTGCATCATCTGCTCATCGATAGCCAAACGGCCAGCGGTATCGACGATAACAATGTCGCGGCCTATTCGTCTAGCCTCAGTAATTGCATTAAGGGCAATCTGAACCGGGTTCTTGCTCTCGGGCTCGGAATATACCGGCACTTGGATTTGCTCTCCCAGCACCTTTAGCTGATCAATAGCAGCCGGACGGTAGACATCGCAAGCCACAAGCATGGGATTCTTTCCTTCCTTCTTGAGTTTATTGGCCAGTTTGCCCGAGAAGGTTGTCTTACCAGAACCTTGCAGACCCGACATAAGAATGATTCCTGGGTCGCCTGTAATATTGAATGGTGCCTGTTCGCCACCCATGAGCTGGGTTAGCTCATCATGCACAATCTTGACCATGAGTTGGCTGGGGCTGACCGCATTAATTACGTTCTGTCCCAGCGCCTTGGCCTTAACTGTATCAGTAAATTGCTTGGCGACCTTGAAATTGACATCCGCATCAAGCAATGCTCGCCGAACTTCCTTCAGTGTCTCGGCAACGTTAATTTCGGTAATCTTACCTTGACCCTTCAGAACCTTGAAGGATCTCTCAAGTTTCTCAGATAAATTTTCAAACATACTATTTCATTTGCATCTTGCCTCTGCTTGTTAGCTTAGGGGTAATCAGCGTATTGATTTAATTAATTGTCAGACCGCATTCTTGTCTCCTCGGAACACGTTGATGACGGTAAGAATAATAATCTTTAAATCCAACATGAAACTCCAATTCTCGGCATACCAGACATCATATTCCACCCTCTTCTCCATCATCCAAAGCTCTGGCGTTGGTCCACGTAAACCACGGACTTGCGCCCAGCCAGTAATACCAGGTTTGACCGTATGGCGCATCATATATTTGTCAATCATTTTTCCATACATCTCGGTATGAGCCAGCATGTGAGGTCTAGGGCCCACGATTGACATATCTCCTTTCCAAACATTATAGAATTGCGGCAGCTCGTCAATACTCGTTTTTCTCAAGAATTCCCCAAATTTTGTTTTTCTCGGGTCAGAACCTGTCGCTTGTTTCGAGTCACTTTCATCATTAACCCTCATTGAGCGGAATTTATAACAATTGAAGCTCTTTCCTCGATAACCGGTGCGTTCTTGCTTAAAGAAGATAGGACCTTTTGAGCTCAATTTCACCCCAATAGCCACTGGTATCAGAACAATTGGTGAGAAGATGAGCACAAATGATGACACCAATATATCAAAAAGCCTCTTGATGGTCGCATTCAACGGATAGCTCAACGGTGTTGGTCTAAGTGAAAGGACCAACGACTTACCCATTGTAATTACCTCCATGGGTCTAACTGAAGCAACCCCCAACATGGGGATGTAGAAAAAATCTACGGCGTTGACATCAGCGATATTCATTACTTTGATAAGGGCATCATCATTTCTGCTGGATTGTTCATAATAGATCTCATCTAAAGAGTTAGAAGCGATATACTCTTCCAGAGCATCAATGTCACCCAAGTAAGGAGCATCGATAGTACTTTCTTGACTGTTATCTTTATCAAAATAGCCTTGAATTCTATAACCATATCCCAAGTCAGACTGAAATTCATCGACCAGTTGTCGGGCGGAGGTTCCAGAGCCAACAATCACAATTCGCTTGTAATTGAACCCAATGCTTCTAATGTATTTCAGCAACTTTCGGGAACCAATCCACCATAAAGTCAAAGCGACCAATAGAACTCCATAAATAGTAATGAAAAGTTTCCAATCAAGTTCATGCTGCAACATGAGACAGCCGATAACGTACAAGACAGCATGAATGGCCGTTGCCTGCAACGCCTTCACAGCAATCCTGTCAGCATATAACACCCTTAGTTCGTGCACTTTGATAAAGAATGACGAAACAGCAGCCATTGTGACACATAAATAAGTCACAAGGTATATGTTAATCTGATGGTCAGAATGGAAAACGGCATGCATGCTAAAGAAGATGATGCTATATAAGATAACATCCATCAATAGCAAACCCCATTTTATGAATCGGCCATAGCCAGACTTAGCATTCATCACCGTCTTTTAAATTTGGTTGCAAATATACAAAGATTTTTTCAAACCGTTCAGATATTTGAAAAAAAACATCCAGCTTTTCTGCTGGATGTCTTTAGTTATTTACAAGATTCTTCAAAATATAATCTGATTTCATGATATCTAATGAGCGATTCTGGTTGAACGATGTTCACACCAATCCTCCATGAAGATTATTACCTCTTCGTGATGTTCAGATTTGTAATCTATCTCAAACAATAAACTGTACCTCCTTTCTAAACTGAAATGTTAGTTTAGGAATTAACGCAAAACAAACGTCTAAACACAAATCAATATATCTTAAATCTTCTGTCAAAGCATAATTTATGCACCATGACAAAAGTATATATTGAACAACGATTGTTCAATACAAAATGGTATAAATCACAGAAGTCCTTGGATAAAAAGACATTTTTTTCTTTGTTTAGCTAAATTCTTGCTAATCGTAGTGAAATAAACATTCTATTGTTTGATTCTAATTATTTTGGCCGGAACACCAGCAACAATTGCATTCTTAGGAACAGGTTTGTTGACGACAGCATTAGCTCCGATCGTCACATTGTCCTCAACCTTGAATCCGCCGAACACAATAGCACCTTTCGCCACATAAACATTATCTCCCAAAATGGCGCATCCTGGATACTGTGAATTTCCTCCGCCCAATGTGACTTGCTGGCCAATAATGCAGTTCTCGCCAATAACCACATCTCTTGCAAGAATAACTCCAACTCCACCATAAGCAAATCGTGTTCCATGGCCAATACGCGCGGTGTAAGGAATCTTACTGTTATAGATAAGGAAAATTAGCAATGTCACCAATTTTGGCAGCAGAGGTACATGATGCAGATAGAGCCATCTAGAGAACACATAAAAGTAATAAGCATTGAGCATATCAATATAATGATTAAATATGGCGAGATAATAAACTAAAACAATACGATTAGAAATTCATTCACCTTATGATTAATTCACTTAAAAGAGCTAATTTCGTGTCTTGATATCAATTGCTATTAAAAGTCCAATAAGAATAATTTATATTTTTTTTATTAGCAAAAGGAAAGCCATTTTAAAGATCGGCAACAATCGTTTCCATCGTTTGGGATGTGTGAGAAAACGATAAGCAAACTCCAAGTTGTGGTCAATCCACCACTTAGGTGCGCGGTCAACATGCCCTGTGTACACATCAAAGCTTCCACCCAGCCCTTGATAGATTGCATCGGGGTGGTGTTTTTGGATCTCACTCATGAACAATTCTTGCTTGGGTGACCCCATTGCAACAAACACCACATCGGGTTTCTTGTATTTGATGTCATCGATGATTTGCTTGCCCTCATCTTGGTTGATATAACCATTGTGATAGCCTGCAACAACCATATCCTTGTATTCGTTCTTGAGTTTTGATACAGTCTCATCAATAATCTGTTGCTTTGCACCAATAAAATAAAAAGACTTATTAGCATGAAAACGTCGGATGATGTTCAACCAGAGTTCGCACCCAGCAATTTTCACCGCTTGTTTTTGTCCTTTCTGCCTCAAAGCCCAAACAGCCCCCACTCCATCACAATAACCGATATTGTTATTAATGATATCGCGCGTCTGCTCGGTGGCATGCATGATTTTTTCTGCATTGATTGCTACAAGTATAGATTTGTTCTGATCAACGTAGTCAATCAGTTCTTCATCAGACTTAAAAGGATATATTTTTACTCCATTAATTGGTATGGTCTCCATAAGAAAGGGATTTCAGATAATGAGATAGTGCGTAGAGCATGAATGCGTTGCTCCAGCGCATATATGATATTTTTGAGCTTATGCCTCGTTTGAGTTGGTAGTAATAGAACCCTTCTTTTTGGCTCCTCATGTTCTCATCTGTCCAGTGCAAAACTTTCTCGGCAAGTGGTTGATATTGCTTGGTGAATCCTAGCTCGGCCAAGGTAACTAACAGTTGTGCAGGACAATGAATATCAATCGGATACTTCTTGTTGTCATAGTACTTAGGGCATCCATCCGACTCAAAAAAGTTTTCGATATAGTAATTGAATCCCTTTTCGATGGCATGATGGAATTGCTTGTCCCCAGTATATTGCTCATAGGCATGTAAAGCCACCAAGTTATAGCCGGTGTGAAAACTATCGACCCATGACTGCACTGGTTGTGCTCCATAAACCCAAGCACCATCTTCCCTTTGCACTTCGCAACAAGCGATGACTGATTCTCTAGCGGCTTGAAGATAGTCGCTATTTTGGGTGTAATGATAGCACAAAGCCAACAGCTTGCTGCCCAACAAAGAGGCGTTATAGACAGTGTCATTACCCTTAAAAGGGCTATAAGAGAAGATAAAGCCCCGTTCGCACTTAGTGCGATGCAAGTCTTGCATTACAAACTCAGCCGAAGTTAATGCCATATCAAGCAACTGCTGATTTCCCGTCGCCAAGTATGCACTATGTAAAGCATCAACGGCAAATGTTGTAGCCACCACTGTTGGCGTATATTTTGGGAAAAGAAACGAACGTCGGGACTGCCAGTCAAAATTATAGCCCCAGCATGCGCCGTGGTAATTGCCTTCGGAGCGCAAAGAGATGAGCAGCTGCGCTAGTTTGTTAATCTTTTCCAGTATTTGTTTTCGGCAACCCAACACTTCCTGCAGATTAGGACTCTTTTCGAGCAGTTGTGCCAAGTTGGCATACGCATGTAGACACAGGGCAATACCTTTGGGGTTATAATCCTTAGCAATGAGTGCCAATGGCCTTAGGTTTATTGGACTTCTCTTGAAACCCTGAATCACACACAGTCGCAAGAATGCCGACCTAGAGGCAAAAGGAATAGCCTGAAAGACCTTTGAATTCAAGCCATCATAAGGATCCCATCCTTTGAATTGCTGTCTTTCACAGTAATTCAATAAAAGACGAAATGAATCTATAGCACTCATTTTAACCACTTTACGGTATTTGAACTATAGAGTTAGAACTATTTGAAAATACCTTACGTGCACTTGAAGAAGCACCATTTCCATAAAGAGAAATGTTCGTTTTTGCCTTGAAAGTGTTTCTAGTAACACTCACACATGAAGGCACAAAGGTTTTTTTTGCGTTTGCGACACCGGTAAAGACTTCATTTCCAGTCACAGTTGCATCATTTCCAGTAATGTTCAGGGATAAGTTTTTAGGGTCATCAGCAAAATGTACGATAGAACTGCATGAAATTACGTTACTCTGCACATCTACATTGGCTTTTTGCGCCTGCACGAAGTTTAAGAAACGCCCCTTGGAGGTGATATTTGAATTGCGAATAGACACAGACAAGTCTTCATTTAGTGCGCCATTATTATAAACCATATCCTTAATAGCCTGACACGTGATATTGTTCAGGATAACCGTTGGTATTTTCTCAATCAAAGAATTCTTGAATTCTATATCAAGAACTGTTCCTGTCATCGTTAACTTGCTCAAGCTACTGAAAGCAGGATAGACGCAAGTAGCATTTCCTGCCATTGTGACATTGTTCAAGTTCAGCTCATATTTAGCTCCAGCAGGTGATGCTATATAGCCTATTCGTGTGCCATTTATGTTAAATCTCACATTGTTTAAATTAATTTTGGGAACGTAATTGGCTTCAAACAAAATCGTACCAGCCGTATTAAATAATCTGGGCACATCATAATTCTCTTGATTGGTTGAACAATCAAGATTAACCGTTATATTATCCAATTCAAGCTGCGAGTGTCTACTAATAAAGCCACCCACTTGCATTGAATTGCAGCGAACATCAAAGGTTGAGTTTTTTATTACAAACTTATCGTAATCTGCAGTTTGTCCAGTTAAGAAAAGATAGTGATTCAAATCAACATACTTGATTCGCTCATTAATCTGGAAATAGCAATTATCGAAGCAATAATCGAATGAATTCTCGGTATCACTCGTTGACTTCAATGTCGGTTCTAGTTTTGGGCCGACGTAACAATTCAAAAAAGTGGAATTTTTCACAGTCAAATGACTTACCCACCGATCAACATCTACACCCTGCAGACAATAGTCGCTACGAATACTGTCAACAGTCACTCTGGCTGCGCCTGTGAATCCTAACGGTTGAAAATACATGTGTGAGAATTCGCAATTACGTATGACGACATTCCTCACATCGCATTTCATTTTATTGTGTCCAACACAAATCCCAGCAGTCCTCATCTCAAAATTGCAGTTCTCAATCAAGATGTTCTGTGACAATCCACCTTTTTCAGTAACCAGTTGTATCGTATTTGCCCCTGCAATGCCCAAAGCTTGGTATTGATTATTCACGATGTTTGCGGTGTTTTTAGTGGTAAATCCACCTTTTTTAATGCTTTGATAAAAGGCTCCCTTAGTATTAGTGAACGACGATTTTTGGTAGTAGAGTGTTGGAAAATCATGAACTTCATGAAATCCTACAAATGAAATATCAGTCAAATGCACATTAGAGCAATTTACAAGATAGAAACCCTGAATCAATGTACCTCCACGCAAAGTCAGTGCATCGGCTTCCTTAATGGTCAAAAAATTACCTGTGCCTTCAGACCGATTGGGAAGGTTGTCGACAACAGGCGTAAAAAATGCTCCATTAAAATTCAAGGATATCTTGCTTGAGCTTGAGCAGAATTGTGCTATACTTTCTAGCGCCTTTTTGTTATTAGAGCCCTGTCTTTGTTTTGTGTTTACCTTTTTTCCATCATTAGATTTCCAAACTATGTTTCGGGAGGTCATATCGGGCTTACAGCCAAAGTTGGTGGCCTTTAATGTTGAATTAATGAAAGTGCCTGAAAATGTGCAATTATCAAATACAACTTTCTCTCCACTACAGATTACTGTTGTATTATTTCCCTGTATATGGCAGTTACTAAATTTACCACCCTGAAACTTCAGTGTGGAGTTCTTTCCAAGTGTGATGGTCTTAGCGCTAACGACATTGTTCACAACAATAATGGAATTAGCTTTAGAGTATTGATTTCCTTGTGCCTTGACTGATGAACAGCTCAAACCAGCATACATTAATAAAAATAAAACAACAAAAGAGTATAAACGATTATTCATAAGTAAAGACTTAATAAAAAACGACAAAAACTTAATGCTTAATGAGACGAATCTTCGAAACTAACAATTTCTTAGCCTCAAGCGGGATAAAACATACCATCAGCACTAGTGCCAACAATGCATAACCCAAACTAGCCCACATGTTGGGTATTACATAGAACGGAACAACACTTACGAGGGCTAAAGCAATGGGAACGTATGCAAATCTCAAAATATGCAGACGAAAATACCGCTTCGTATCATACCAACGATAAACCATCAGGAAGCCATAGGCGATACAAGAAGCTAAGCAAATACCATACAACCCCATAACCAACACAAGGAAATTAGCAATAATGTTGATGACAGCCGCCCATATAATAGGACTAACAGTGCGTTTTGTTTCCTTTGCACAGTGGTAGCCCATTTCAAAAAAAGAAGCAAGGGCATATAACATGGATGACAATCCCATCAGATATACATAGTTGATGCTGTCTTGGTATGCTGGTGCGATAATCATCGGGAAAAAAGCCTTGAACAAAAAAGCTCCGACAACCAGAATTAAACTCAAGACAACAATATATGCGTTCAGGATTTGTGAGAAGAATAGTTCACTACCCTCCTTGCCGTATTGCTTAATTGCCGTCTCTTGCCAGGCTGTTCCAAAAATATAGGAAATAGTGTTAAACACACTGCCAAACCTCAACGCTATAGCAAAGATACCATTAAAACTTAATCCTAAGAAATAACCGATGAAGAAGCGTCCATTAGCATTGGTAAGCGACCAACAAAGCGCGGTCGGAATAAGTGGCACACAAAACTTGAGAATATCTTTTGAAATCTGACGAACATCAATCTTCCATGAGAGGAATCGTCGTACCGACCCAATATACCACTCGGTGATGCCAATAGCCACTATACGAGCCAAGATATTAGAGATAAATATGCCTTCAACCCCCATCTTGAAGCAAGCCAAAAAGACTATCGTGAACATCACCGTTAATATCGTAGTGATGACACCTATGGCTGCAAAAAACTTGTTTTTTCCCAATCCTCGGGCAATCTGTACCTCGACACTGAGAGCCGAGTCAGACAACAAATACAGAAGCGAATGCCACAAAAAAGGGATTGCTCCGTAAATTGCCCTTATGGTCATGGCAATCAAACACCACACCAGCAATGAATCCAGCAGAACCCTAAAGATACTAGAAATAACCAGCGTTCGCTGCTTCACATCGTCCTCTCCAGTGTCAAGCAAGAATCTCACAGCTCCATCGCGCAACCTTAGTGACGCTACAGGGAAAAGGAGTGAGCATATAATCATGCACAAATCATAGTAGCCAAAATCTGATGGTTTTTCTACAAAATAGGTGTAGACTGGAACCATCAAGAATGTCATGATTCTTGACCCAAAGTTACCAAGAGTGTATATTCCCAGGTCTGAAATAAATTTTTTTGACTTAGACTGCTCTGCCATAAAGCGTCTTATTTATCCATTGGCGAAATGCATGACCACGAGGAGTATTAGCAATTTTGCGTAAGAACAGCCTACACTTCTTCATCATGTAATCTCGATAGAACAAGCATGACTTTTTATTGTAAGAATAAGTTGTATAAACTGGTATTTCGTTTGCCGAATAATGTTTCTTGTAATCCGTTCCTTTCCACAAGAAATGAAAGTGAGTTATCCCTTGATCAATAAATTTCAAAATAGACTGATAGGTCAATACTCTTCCGGGACTATAATAACGAGAGAAATTCTCGTCATAAGCTGTTTGTTCAAAAAATATGTGAGTGCCTACTTTGTAAAAAAGGCAAACACATATAGGTTTTCCTTCAGCCATAATATAGGATACATATCCCATACTCAACAGAGCTTTTTTAACAAAATTGACATCAACCATTGACTTCTCACCTCTTTGTAGCAACTGATTCTGTTTCCATTGCGCCAAAATATCGACCAAATAGATATTAGATTCATCAGCCGGTAGATTAACGACCATTTCATCAAGGTCTCGTTCAACCCGATGTGTCTTTTTGACATAAATTTTGCGTGAGTTGCTGCTAAGCATCTCATTATATAGTTCTCGTGTAGAGGGCAGCAGGACGCACATGTCGGCATTTTCAACGTAAGAGAAGGAGTTTGGCGAATCAATTACATTGAGAAGCTTCTGCCATACGATGCATTTCACATCAGCAAATTGTTCGAATATCCCTTTCTCAACCATCTCTGCCAATGTTGGCAAAACCTCTACAAGCCAATTTACGACAACTGCGTACTTTCCTATAATGTAAAAAGCAACAATATCCTCTAGCATATCGTCATCGTCAAATGAGCAAAAGTACCTTATACGGAACTCATGTTCATTATACCTCTCGTTCAAGGCGACTTCGGTCAAGAATGCATTTTGATATTTTTGTTCCATATACCGATATTGTTCGGCGGATAAGCAATCAGTAATTCTCCAGTTCATACTATATTATCATTTTCATTTAGAAATAATTGAACAACACTTCTTCAGCCATGGCCATACTCCCCATAACTTGAGTTGATCTCTCACTGGCGCACACGTCACACCTATGCGCGGCACAAGCATCAAGTCATCATTTGGTCGAGGATTGCGCTGCTCAACAGTAAAAGCAATCTCATACACTTCTCTTACTGCCTCCACATCACGTTGCATGAATGAGCCATTGGGATAGCTAAAAGACTTACAAGGTTTCCCTATGAGTTCTTCCAAATAATGCTTTGACTGGATAAGCTCGTCATGTAACACATCATCAGGCATTTGTGGCAAAATAGTATGGGTGACAGTATGCGAGCCAATAGTGACTAAAGGATGTTGTGATATTTCTTTTACCTGCTTAGGAGTCATAGCCACTCGAGAAAGCGGACACTGTTGTTCGGCCTTCTGCACCAATAAACAAAAATCATCGTATGGAAGCTTCATCGCATCCGCGTTACCATTTTTATCATTAGTCATACTATAGAGATACCTAAACCAATAATTGCCTATGGTAAGAGGTCTTGTTGCGACAAAAATTGTGAGCGGTGTATGATATCTCTCACAAGCATCTAATAGGTTTACATTCGAAGCAAAGCCATCATCTAAGGAGACAAAACAGAGTTTCTCTCCTTCAAACGCCCTCCAGTCTTTGTACCATACCAACAATTCTTCAAGGTCTACAAATCGATATCCCTGATTGTGAAGAATTCTCAGCATTCGCTCAAACGGTTTGGGTTCTGGGCAATGTGTATAAATAGAAATAAGATTTGTCTTCGACATCATTTTTCAATGAAACACAAACAACAAAGAATAATTATAGTTAAAAGAATTATTATTGCAAAATGCACATTGTTGATAATTCAATCAGCTAGAAACAAAAAAAATGGAACGCTTTTGTCATTTGTGATCACAATTATTTATTAGTAATCAAAAATTCCTACATATTAATTATTAAAATATCAAATAGTTTAGGACTCAACGAACCCACTTGTAAATTTTTTTCTTTCCCAAAGAAATGATATAAAAAGTTTTCTCGACCGAATAGCCTAGTTTTTCCTGAGTTTTCATTGCCGGACGGTTGTAGGCCAATGTAACTGAGCAACACTTCTGAGCTCCATTACGCAGCATCTCATTGGTGGCCCATGCCTTGACATAACTGTGCAAGCCACGTCCTCTGAATTCAGGCAAACAATACACATTCCATTCAGTAGCAACATCGGGTGCCTGAATGAGTTTTCCATTCAATTCTACAAACCCATAGAGAATCCAAGTGACATAGGCGAGCCTATCGTCAACAAATGCGCCATAGGCTTTAGCGAAGTCCGAGCTGAAACATCGCAAGAGAAAGTCTTTACATCCCTCGACATACGTTTTCCAGTGATCATCCCCAAAGAGGTCATCTTGATTAAGCGGTCTTATCGTGAATTCATTGGAACTCTGCAACTGAATCTCAGTTTTCTGCTTTCGCGACATCAGATATGCTTTTTCCCAAGAGCAATGGAACACATTTGATAAAAAAAATTTAAAGACACGTTGCAAAGTGTTCCTAAGCCCATACAAATGCACATAGTCCTTAAACTTGTTCACAATTCCATTAACCAACATACCTTAAGTAATGAGAATCACATAAATAAATCAGCCCACTTTGAGTGCACCACGTCATCAAACCCACCATGCCAATCCATAAAGAAATTACCGAACCATAATTCAAGGTTCATATACCCAACCCGAACTTCCCAAAATTGTGTTACCAATTCAAAAGCAAGCAACACAAATGAGAAACTTATTAGGAATGCTGAATTTCCATTGAGAAGGTATCTGTTCTCAACTGCCGTGACAAAGATGCAAATGGAAAACATTAACACCGCAACCTTAAAAAACCGGTCATAGAAAGTGATGTCGGCATATTCCACATTGGCAAAGATTGCAGTCGTCAACGCAAATGCCAGGAAGAACTTGGAGATATCACTAAAGACTACTTTTTTCAATTTAAGAACGATGAGAATAAACAACAATGCAATTGCAATCATTTCACTTCTAATGCTATATACAGGATTTGTATCAGCTCGCATATATTCCATAATCTCAACGATTTGTTCTCGATCCAATGAGCTCACTGTCAATCCTTCGTAAAAAGAATTTATAAATGGAACATGGTTCAACAGAAAAGGCCAGAAATCAATACCCGATGCCCTTACAAGAAACGAAAGCAAAAACACAAAGACATGTACTTTCATTCCCATTTTGGTTAATATATAATTTGCGAACAAAGCCGCAGGCAACAAAATCAGCGTGTAGTGAAAAAATGGGCAAATACACGCAATCGCCAAATGATACCACTTTTTTGTTATTATATATCTTATCAAAAAGCCCATAAACCAGAAAACTCCGGGCCAATAACGCACACCCTGATACCATGAGAACTGCACAACTGTCAACACAACAAATAAAAGCAGACCCGCCAAGAAAGACAATCTGTTCTTATATAGTTTTTGAAAAGCAGTGACGAAATTAATTTGCAGAGCCATATATATAACACACACCACTCCTCCAAACACCATTGGAGAATTGGTGAAACGTGACAAAATGAATTTTAATAAGAATGCATACGGTTCGCCCCAATGCAAGAACACAACTGGATTATTGTAGATTTCATCAAATGAATTACCGTAATAATATGCCATCATCTCTCCATAATGCTCAGTAATATCTACACCCATATACATGTGTGACCCAAAATAATAAGCAAAGACAAGCATAAATAGCCAGGAAAGTGGGTTGCGATAGAATCTTACTGCAACACACATGCTAGCAAATGGAGAGACCAATGCCAAAGCAACCTGTATAGCCAAATATTTAGCTTTATTGAACATACCTTGAATCTAGCATTATAAATTATTGTCATTCAAGACTCTATCATACAAAGCCACAATCTGATGGTAAAAATCTGCACAGCCAAAAATTGAGGACGTTTCATCATTCAAAATTTGGGCTGCCTTTGATTTGCACTCACGCTTATCATGATAAATGATGCAGCCATTTGGCCTTACTGACGCATCTGAGGCCAGAACAGAACACTTCATAGCCAAAGCTTCTCGCACAGAAAGAGCGTCTCCATCAGTTTTGGTGGGTCTGAGAAATAGTTTTGCATATTTGAACAATGGCACCAGTGGCATTTGGATATGGCTTGTAATCATTACATTTTCATCATTCTGCACTAATTCTTTCAAGGCATTCAAAAAAATGTTTTGTTGATGCGATAGCGGATTTCCTGTTATTACCATCAGCAACCTTAACTTCAAGCCATTATTACTTAACTCTTTGTAGAGCTGTATGGCATCTTGCAGACCATATAAATCATAAAAGGGACCATCAAGCACAATGGAACCAGTAACAATCATGAGTGGTATTTGTGAAGACTTGGCAAAAGACAACACTTCGCCAGGAACCATCGACTCATCGATATTCACAGGCATTATGAAGGCTGGAATATCAACCGCAGTCACGAGATTGTTTTTTTTCTGCAAAAACTCAGAATCACCGGTTTTAACACAAATCAAACAATCCACTTTTGCCAAAGCCTCCAGCACACCCTCCTGCATAATACGCGACACGTCTCTATGCACTGTGAAGATTAATTTTGCTCCATGATAAAATCTTCTAAAGGCAAGGATGTAACGCATTCTAAAATTACCTGAAGCATGACAATGTATAATATCAAAACGAGAATGGAATACCACAAATATTGGAGCAAATAAAAACCGAATCATTCTCATCCATTTGTTGTTCAAAGATGGTTTATTAAAGCTCATGCTAAATACACTCACATCATATCCATCATCTAAAAGTCTTTCTTTCAGACGCTCAGATGAGACACTGACGCCACCAATTTCAGGAAACATAGGAGAAATCAGCAAAATCTTCATAGTGAGTAATCAAAATTAAATACATGAAATAAACAAACCTGAAGTATTCGACTTGGATGTGGAATTAATCAGTAGAATGAGTAAAGAATCTGTTGATTAACCTTGTTTGGTATAATAATGGCTTTAGCTATTAAAAGATATATGCATGAATAATTGAGCACTGAAAAAATGCCAAGCATAATCCAATTCTTTTTCTCATAGAAAAACAAAGCAAGATAAGCGTAAACCAGAATCTTAGCAAACATAAGCAAATCGAAAGGACGCAAAAAAAGATAATGCGTATTTACGAGAGCATAATAACAGAAACAATATGCCAAAAACAGCACAAATGCCACAGGCAAAATTTTATCATTTTTAAAATGAGAACGCAATTTGGGATAGAGGCAAATCGTCATCACATTAAGAGCTAATATTGAAACACTTAGCACGCCCCAACTAGTTGTTCTAAAATGACCTTCCATCATTGGATTGACAATGGACATATATTGATTTGAAATACAATTGAATGAAACCAGCACACGCAAAACTGATTTCATCCAAGCGGGATTCAGCCCGAAGAACAATATAACTGAAAAAACTATCAACAGCCATATAGTAACAATCTTAGACGGTTTCACATCAATCCTGCCAATAAAATAAAAAGGAATCATCAGAAGTGCCGTCTTGTGAACAGATGCGGCCATAATGGCTATCACAGTATATAGTCCAAACTTTCTTTGTGTAATCAATGGCAACATGGACAAGAATAAACTTGCCACGACCCCTTCGCGAATAGTGTTCATCAAGTACATCCAAAACGGTCCCAGCACTATATTCAGGCATATCCATGGAATCAAATCCATGTTGTGTTTGCATGAATAAAGACAGAAAAAAAACTGCAATAATCCCCACAATGCGAAGAAGAAGAAAAAGTGGATGTGTGCATCTGCCATGAGCTGTGCGACCCACATGAACAACGGTTCAAAGTCTCGCGTGAAGAAGCCGTATTTCTGATAAGATATGTATTGATGAAGATACATTTCATGGTCGTAGCCGGTATGATATCTAGCTCCAGCAACAAAGGCAAACAACAGAATAGATAACAATATCTGCCATGAAAAAAAAGAAATATGACCACCATTAGCTAAAACTAATCGCTTTTCGCGCAGATTAAAACTTAATCCAAGCACGAAAAGCATTAAAGCTAAAGTAGTATATACGACTATGCTAAGTATCAAATCAAATTGGCTTACAAATTAAGTCTGTATCAATCGGCGTAAACAGCTCAAGATTGAAACAGCCCAATCAAGGTGCAAAGCGTAAAAACTCAGTATCAACTTATTGTTGATAGGTATAACTGGTTGTTTAAAAACACTAGCCAGACGAGGTCGTCTGCACAAATCCGGTCTAAGTTCCTTGAGTCTCGATTTATTTAGGAAAAACAACAATGATGCAAGAATTCCAATTCTAAAGAATTCTACCGCCTCCTCCATTTTCGAGTCCATTATCTTATCCTGATAAAAGCCCATAATCTCATCCCAGACTCTCACTAATGAATTTACTTGCTTGGCCTTGGACTGTGATGTCAACGAATTCTCATTAGTTTTGTTATAATAGTAGACTGTATCGGCACAATGCCCGATATTAGAGGCATAATAGAACAGTTTCACCATCATCGATTTATCCTCAAGCACCAAGAGATTTGATGAGAAATGTAGACCATTTTCAATAAAGAGTCTTTTCTTTATCAACTTATTGCAGAAACCAGCATGTATGATGCCGGTCATCAATAATGCACAATAGTCATTTTTGTTCTGTGCATGAACTGTATGAATCCTGACTTCTCGATCAGAGAAAACATGAACATGATCACAAATCACGATATCCAATCCGAATTTCTCGATACAATCTAATAGATTTTGAACAAAATCCTCAGGCACAAAATCATCTGCATCAACGAAAGCGACAAAATCTCCTCTCGCCGCATCAAGTCCCACCTGGCGCGCTACTGCCACACCGCTATTTGTTTCCAGTTTTATAATTTCAGTATGGCTACGATGCTCTGAAAATTGGTTTATGAGTGTATATAACTTTACTAGAGTGTCATCTTCACTCCCATCGTCAATAAAGATATATTCTATATCACTGTAGGTCTGGTTAAACAATGACATAGCGCAACGTTCTATATATCTAGCGACATTATACATTGGCACTATGACAGAAACCATCGTGTTCATTTAATCTAACAACGAAAAAAAGGAAAATACTATTTCTTGAATATCCCGCAGAAGTCCAATATCACCTTGTCATCACGCCAGGGGAGCGTCTTGAACTCATCGTGTGCGGTGAGCATGACCACAATGTCAGCTCGATTGTATGCAACCTTGTAATCAGTGAGTTTGAAAACCTTATGTTCCTTAACGTTAGGTTCAACAACCATAATGTCAGCATTGGTAAGCCCCTGCATCACTTCGGTGACGATGCGTTTAGCAGGCGACTCTCTCAAGTCATCAATATTTGGCTTGAAGGCCAATCCCATCATGGCAACCCTCGGCTTGCGTCCATAATCCAATTCGAAGCGCAACATAGCGTTTTTGACACGTTCGGAACACCATTTTGCTTTATAATTGTTGATTTCCCGTGCCTTGCCGATGATTTGCGCCTCTTGTGGATATGCAGCCGTTATAAAGTATGGGTCTACGGCAATGCAGTGACCACCTACACCACAACCAGGTTGCAGTATGTTGACACGCGGGTGCTTATTGGCGAGCTCAATCAGGTGCCATACGTTGATACCAGCCTTTTCGCAAATGATAGAGAGTTCGTTGGCAAAAGCAATCTGCACGTCACGGCTTGAGTTCTCAGTGAGTTTGCACATCTCAGCTGTTCGTGCATTGGTTCGATGCAAATTACCCTTCACAAAACGAGAGTAGAAATCAACGGCATGTTCAGTAGCAGCCTCGTTCAATCCTCCGATGACTCGGTCATTGTTCACCAACTCATAGATTACATTGCCAGGCAAGACCCTTTCAGGGCAATATGCAATGTCTATCTTCCCTTGCAATTCTGGACGTGCTTTATAGATGACATCAGCCATCAATTCTGTTGTGCCGACAGGCGATGTCGACTCGATGACAAATAGATCC
>JAEEGL013854770.1_pt1 | contig 17608 bp, 16 predicted proteins | sample 9134231 | NCBI WGS metagenome assembly JAEEGL01 (sample SAMN16246548, study PRJNA631951) | gut metagenome | biome: gut microbiome; feature: rumen; material: fiber-attached | host: Bos | place: Iran: Karaj | collected 2018-10 | reverse complement strand
CTTTGATGAAGCAAGAAGAATGCTGAAAACCTTCGATACGATCGTTTACATGCAGGATTATTGCATTCAGGAAATTTTGGAATGCGTTGGTTATGATGACGAAACCAAACAGTTTAAGTACGTAAACATTTATCGTAACGAAAATAAAAAAGGGTAAAACCTAAGAACCGGCAGCGGTCCCCTCCTGCCGGTTCCATTCCCGGGGGAAGAAAAAGAAAATGGAAAGGATATGATATTTGACATGAATCAGGATTACTTGAATAAGGTTTTAAGCAGCAAGGGATATAAGGCTCTCGTAAGAAGAAGGGCAACCAGATACGGATTGGTTTTTCTCCTTGCTTTGGACGTGGCAGTTGCAAGCTTCTTTTTTGGATTACAGATCCCCCTTTATTTTGTTCTCACGGGAATTTCCGGACTCCTTAGCCTGATCCTCTTAGGACAATTCTTTGGAGCCTTTAAAAAACCAAAGATTGCAGACGTGAGCATCATTGAAGACGTACATTTCAGGATCCATAAGAAAAAGAATAATGACAAGATGAAATATCATTATGAATATGCCCTGGACCATAACGGAAAAAAGATCTGGGCTAGATGCATTGATTCAACGGATTCCTTAAATGAACAGACGAAAACGGCCGGAGAAATGGTATTATATTTTCGTTACGGATTGGATGAATATTTTTGTTTAAGCCACAAATAAAAATGATTATTCAGGAAAAGCCATTCTTTCAGAATGGAGAGGCGAGCAGAGCTCACCCTTTTCCTAACCAGACGCAGGGAGCAAAGCTCCCAGCTAAGGCTTAAGTAACCCTGAGAAATCAGGGTTATTTTTTTCCATCTTTGAGATTCTTTTCAACATATATAATTGACAATTAAAGTTCCGTCAAAATTTCATTAAAGGAGAAAATCATTATGGAAAAAACAACTGAAACCGTTAATCCCGTATTTGACATCGAAAGCTACATTCCCGTGGGACATGAAAATGCCGTTTCCAGACAAATGCTGGAGAAGATGACCGGCGTCAATGACCGCATCATCAGAAGGGCCATCGCTGAATCCACTCAGCCGATCATCAATTCCGGTAATGGCGAAGGTTATTACGTGCCTGATCTTAATGATCCGGTTGACGTTGCAAACCTTCGGGCTTACGTTCTTCAGGAACAGGCAAGGGTTCGCTCTCTTCAGGATAAGATCGCTTTGAAATTCCAGGAATGCGTTCCGGACCTTTTCCCGGAAACGGAGATTCAGGAACCTGAGATCGAAATGTAATCAAGAATATGTACAAAAAAAAGTAAAGCCTGAAGGGGAGAGCCTTCGGGCTTTTACTTTTTCAGGTAATATATGTATAAGAAGAAAAGAAAAAAATGATAATGGGCATTTAAGATACCTGTAAGGTAAATCCGGGAATCGTTACCGGGATTTTTGCCGCTTCCGAATTCAGGAATACGTAACGGTATTCAATTCCCGCATCAGGAGATACGTTATTCTCCTTAAAGAAATCCTTAACGAATTCGGATATCTTCGTAATGTTAGGGGCTCCTTCAATGGAATTTGCCTGATATAACTTAAGGCCTTTTAAATTCTCAGGCTTTCTTAAGTAATTGATAAAGGAATCCATTTTTGACAGACAATTCTCTCCTACAAGATGACGTAATTCTATCTGTATCGGTACGTAATCATCTTTTTGAAGATCTTTTGCCATCAAAAATAAAATGCTTACTTTCTCCATTTCGATTCTATCCTCCTCCCCTTTTTATTATTTTTTGACCTAATTGTCTTAATTTTTTCGAATGTTTGTTCCTTTTCTACTTTTAATGTAACAAAAAACCCTCCTAACGTCAAGGAATTTTTATATATCTTGTATATGAAATTTTTGAAAATACTACATATAGATTGATACGTAGGTAAAAATTTGCATAAAAAGAAGATGAAACGAAGGGTTTTCCTTACGTCTCATCTTCCTTATTTTTCTCCCGGGGATTACTTTTCAGCCTTTTCAGCTGCATCCTCTTCCTTCTCTGCTTCCTTAAATTTCGGAGCAATGATTCCAAATTCTACCTTACAGCCATAAATGGCAGGACTTTTTTTACTGGAACCGCCTCCGACAATATCCTTTAATTTTACGGAAAACTGAGGATTCTCATACTTCTCACTGATCTCCCTTGCAACGTGCTTATCAAGGAAACCAAGAACCTGTCCGTCCCAAAGGACTCTTACCGCAGGCTCGGGCTTTCCAATCTCAGGCACGTAAGTAAAGGATTCCGCCTTTAAGGTTACGTCTTTCTTCTCTCCAATTAAAGCCTTAACCTGCTCCAGGAGATCCTGTCTCTTTACGCCGTCATCATTGGTAAAGGCTACGCCTACCAGATTCAGTTCATAGGACGCAATGAGCGGAGAAGTATGTCCCAGTCTCTCACAAAGCATCTGAATCTTCTCATTGTATTCTTCCGATCCGCTTAAACTTACGTGATCCAGATCCGTCGGGGCAATTACCTTGGAATCAATGAGAATCTGCAGGTCTTCCTTGGAAGAACATTCGATCGCACTCTCCAGAAAACTATAACGGAATTTCTTCGTCATGTTCTCCTTATACTTCGGAATCTCCTCAAGACATCTCTTTGCTGACTGGAAAAGATCCGCATCCCCCTGGACGCAAAAACTCTTTCCAAGATAAGGATTATCCATGACAAACTCATTGATCTGATTTACCTTCTCCGCAACCTCACAAAGATAAGTCGCTCCATTGAGCAGCGTCTCCTTTTTATTCTTAAGACCTAACAGGTTCTTATAGAATACTACGGCATCTTCTGCACAGGTGAAACTCATCTTCGTATTCTCACCCTTCTGAGACATGTCCGCAAATAACTGAAGACTCTGACAGATGTGTGACGCATTCAGGAATTCGAACGGCATGGAATACGCAATTTCCCTAAAATCCGCACTCTCCGTCAAATCCTTATATTCCTTGATCATCTTATTATAAATCTCGATGCTCTCGGCATATTTCTTTTCATATTGTTCCCGCTTATTCATCTTTCTTTTTTCCTTTCCTTAAATTTCTGCTTCCGGTTCCTCTTCCGGATCATCCGTTTCCATTTCATATTCCTTCATATGCTCCGGAAGTACCGTAGGCCTAAGCTTCTCATAATAATCCATAAACTTATCCTTTGTCAGTCCCAGGAGCCTAAATCTTGCCAATGCCTGTTCCCAGTCCGGATTATGATCATAAGCATCCTGATAAATGACCTTTGCTTCCTCAAAGGAAAGATTTTCATTCTCATCCATTGCCTTATCCACGGCGTCCCAGGCAGCCTTATTTCTCTTGGCGTTTGCAGCTTCCATGATGTTTGTCTGCGTTTCCATGATCTTCTCAATGACCATTGAGGTGATCACCCATTCCTCTACGTCCATCTGCTCCTTACGATAAAGCTGTCCATACATCTTTCTTCTTTCCTGAGGAGTCAGTTTGGAAGCTACCATTTCATCCACGTACATGACCGTCTGGCCCGTGTTACTGTAAGGATTCTTTGCCAGTCCAATGGAATTATAAAAATCAACGTTCATGTAGGGACGTCCTACAAATTCTTCCTGGTCGGATCTGTTTTTCTCTCCCTCGGGATAATACTGGGCAAGGAATTTTCCTGCTTCCTGAAGATCACAGTTCCTTGCCTTCATGACAAGATCCACCGTGGAGCCTCCGGTTCCGCATGGATAACACCACCACCTGTTGTCACTGCCTTTGTCAATTATGTTCGCCGAAGGCGTTCGGTCATTATGACAGGGACAAAGAAAACGATTCTGGGAATTTACCTCAAATCCAAGGAGGTCAAGGACCTCCCGGATCGGTATGGCTCTGAAATAATCCCAGTCATAAGACCTGGATCTGGTCTTAATCTTAATGTTATTGGAATTTGAAGGTTTCTTTTCCGGAACGTTATCTGTTCTCATAAATGATTTCCTCTTCCCTGTTCTTTCCGGTGAAGTCATCAATCGCTCCCTTAATGGGGCCCTGGAACTTCTGATCGGACTTACGTCTTCTGACTACGCGGGGTCTCTCTTCATCCTCCTCAAGCTCTTCCAGCTTATCATCACGTCCGTCAGCATCCCTGTCGATCATGATCGTACCAATTCCAAAGATCTCGTTGATCTGCTCCTTCTGCTTCTCCGTAAGGCCCATTACCTCAATGTGAACCATCTGCTCCTTATCCTTCGGCAATGTACAGTCGGATACCTCAATCTTAATCCCCATCTCCTGCAGCATCTTTTTCATCTTCTCATACTGCTTCTTGGTTACCTCAACAAACATCTTGTTTCCTCCTTTTTCTTTGATCTTATAATTTTGCAAACCCTTTCATCTCCAGGGTTTTCGCATCCCTTAATACTCCAACGTCACACAGCTCCCTGGAGTCATTTCCGATCTTTTCATCAAAGGCACTCATGCCGGAAAAGAAATCAATCCAGTTCGGAATGCCATACTTCTCACAACAACTCCGAATGTTATAACTCTTGGATTTCTCCGGATCCTTACAGGAATTATATACGTCCTCAAAGGAAATCCATTCCGTATCCTCACTCGTCTGTGCCTGGATCATGGCATATATCTGTCCAAATAAAATCTTATATTCTCGCTTTGCAATCAGGGGATTTCCTTTCCCTGCCTTATAAATGGCCATCTCCCTCTGTGCGTCTCCATGCAAAAGATAAAGCTTTCCGTCAAAGGAATACCATAATCTCTGACTCTTCCCGGGAATCGTAAGATTGGGAGAATTGGAATCAATCTCAAATACTTCCTCAGGATTATTGAACATCAGAAATACGCTGTCCTTTTTACAATCCCAAACCTGATAAGGATTGATCTCATCCCATTCCTTTACGTCTCCGTCCGCAAACCAATAACTGTCAAATAAGGAAATGGCATTTTTGGTCTGGAAGGCTTCACTTCCGTAAAACTCCCGAAGGGGAGCAATGTCCCTACGATTCACTGCAAGCCCTCTTGCCAAAATCCATCTCTGAAGATCCAGCTTTGGATAATCCCCTTCCTTATTGATGTCAACTCCAATGGGTAAAAGATCTTCATCATATACCCTGGTAATGGATTTTAAATATCCCCTGGCATCAAATTTACACTCTGCAACCTTATCATTCTTATGCATTAAAATCTGTGTGTCTTTCATAAAAATTTCTTTACCTCCGTCCGTTTGAATTTTTCCCCATTTTTTATTTTTTTTGATCCCTATTCCTTATATGATTGAAAACTTTTCAAAAATAGGGTTTTTATCATAAAAATAAGAGGTTCTTTTTAAGGAACCCCTTATTTCTTTCTTTATTCAATCTCAGGATCTTCTGATTCCTTCTCGGGAATCTCTTCATTTGCCTCAGGAACGTTTTGATTCATCACCATGACGCTTTGATTGCCTCCAATGGAAATCCTCTGCATTGAAGCTCCATTATTTAAGGCCGAAACCCTTTCCTGCATGGTCATTCCACTGATTGGCCTGGATCCTGCATATCCACCGCCATTTTTCACGAATGGATTGGTACCAGATCCATAATTTACGGAAATCCTTCTGCACATTTCTGCCCTACTGGTATAATTCTTACATTCTTCCAGCATCAGGGGAAGCTCTCCCTGTAACAGTCCGATCGGTTTATCAAACCTTCTGGTTGTCATGTTCTGATTTCGATCCATCAATAAGGCTTCATAATATGGATTTCCATTCTTACTGTATTTTACGTCACTGACGGATAATACGACGCACGGAATCATGAGATAATTCTTTCCGTTTCCTGCAGCAGGCTTTTTTAAGGCATCAAAGGTTAAGGTATTCTTCGCTTTACGGATCTCCTTAAGGCTCTCCGCATAATCAAACGGTACCGATAAGAAATCCATCTCCCATCTGCGGTTCTCAAGCGTCTGCGTCGTAGTTTCCTTCTCTGGATTCGTTGCCAGCCATGCAGCACGATCCGTGTTCAAAATGTTTCCCTGTTCCTTACGCTTCTCCGTATAAGTATCAATGGATCTGCAAAGTTTTACGTATTCCTTCTTCTGGTCTTCCGTAAATTCTTCCTCAGGACCATTTTCCCTTACAAAGGCATCCCTGGAGGAAAGAAGTTCATCTACCTTTGCAGCATAGGTATAATACTTCTGAAGCGTTGGTACGTCCTTCTCAATCATGTTTAAGATCTCATGTCTGGATAATCCGGGGTTCTTCTTCAGGTCGGCTTTCCAACCTCCCTTAAACATGCCGAGCTGAGCATAGGTCTTGATCGTTCCAATGGAAACGTTTGGATTCTTTTCCACAAATTCCTGTACGCTCTCTGCCTTATTTACGTTATCCTGGGATCCAAATCCCTTAATGTACTTAAGGCCAAAACGGATTCCCTTACCATCTTCCGTTACCGTAAAGTTATCCTCACTTTCCATCATGGAAGGAGGCAGTAACGTTAATCCAAAATTCTGCATGTCCTTTACAAATTCCGGAATCTCGGCAAGTTCCTTTACGGCATCCAGGGAAGCCCTGTAAAAGTCCGCCGTATGATAAAGCTTAAGATATGCCGTGAACATCGAAACCATTGCATATGCCGTTGCATGGGATTTATTAAATCCATATTTCGCAAAAGGCATCATCTGCTCAAACAGATCATCCGCTTCTTTCTCCGAAAGGCCCTGTTTTGTCATAGCTCCGGGGATGTTTCTCTCAGGATCTCCATGAATGAAGGTCTCCTTCTCCTTCGCAAGGACGTCCATCTTTTTCTTACTCATGGCACGTCTAACCAGATCAGCTCCGCCAAGACTATATCCGGCCATCTGCTGGAAAATCTGCATGATCTGTTCCTGATAAATCGGACAATGATAGGTGGATGCCAAAATCTTATCCAAATCATCATTCTTGATCGTAATGGAATGCTTTGGTTCCTCTCCCTTACAACCACCCTTTTCATACCATTTCTGTTTTACGATCTCAGGAATGTAATCCATAGGGCCGGGACGATATGCCGCTACAAGCAGAATGACGTCTTCAAAACTCTCCGGTCTGAATTCCTGTAACATCTTCTTCATTCCAGGAGATTCAAACTGGAATACGCCCTGCGTATTTCCGGCACTGAAGATCTTCTCAAAGATGGTTTTATCCTTTAACATCTCATCCCTTCTTACGTAGTCCTGAAGGGTGGTGTCCAAAACACCTTTGATCATGTCCTTTTTATAAACGTCGGGGGCATCCTTCAAGAAATCCTTGACAACTGCCCTGGACGGGTGTCGAACGATCTCCGTAATGATGTCCAGGTTCTTAAGTCCCAGGAAATCCATTTTAAGGAGTCCCTTTGCTTCCGCCTGGGCCATCGTACACTGCGTTTCCATAGATCCCTTTTTATCATTCCACATGATGGGAATGATCTTTGTTACGTCATCACTGGAAATGATGGTTCCTGCAGCATGCTGCCCATAGTTCGTAAATACGCCGTCAAGAGTCTCTGCCAGCTCTGCAATCAGTTTATAATCTCCTTCCAGTTCCGTATCCGGAAGATTTCCGTCCTTATCACATGCCTTGGAGAGTTCATCTGCCTTCTTTGCCCAAATCCTCTGCGTATCCTCAAGTTCCTTTACGCGATCCTTTTTGGTTGCGGCATCCAATACTTCCTCGCCGGCTCCGCTCTCCTCATCTTCATAACTCTCTTCGGATTCCGGATCCTCATATTTCTGTGCTACCGCCTGGGATGCCAAATATCTGGCAGCCAGTCTAAGGTTACCCTTCGTCGCTCCATAGCCCTTGGTCATGATCTGACAGATACATTCCTTACCATATTTCGCACGACAGTAATCAACAACCTTATCACGAATGTCCGTTCTAAAGTCTGAATCAATATCCGGCATGGATACACGTTCCACGTTTAAGAAACGCTCAAAAAACAGATTATACGGAATGGGATCAATGTCCGTGATTCCCATGAGATAACAACAAAGGGATCCTACTGCAGATCCACGGCCAGGTCCAATGTTATATCCTACCCTTACGTATTCCTTTTCCGTAAGATACCGATCCAATTCCTCCAGGGAAAGGGGAGCATCCTTTACTTCCTCTTCACTGGGAAGATATCCAAGCATTCGTCCATAGTTCAGGTAATCCGCAACGATCAAATGATAACCGGCATAACCCATTGTCTTAATGACGTTAAGCTCCATCTCCAAGGCTTTCTCATATCTCTCATCCGGAAATCCATTCGGAAATTTGATCTTAATTCCTTCACGAACCTGTCTCTCAAATTCCGCATTCTCATCATCACAGAATTTCGGATAATGATTTACCTTCTCGAATTTCACGCCACACTGGGAAAGAAGTCCCTGAATGTTCCCAATGGCTTTATCAGCCACTTCCTCGGGAATGATCTTTACAAGCTCTTCACGAAGCTCCTCATCTGATTTGATGACATATTCCCTGTCATCCTTGGATTCCTTTTTATACTGATTCCATCTGGTAAACTTAATGACGTTCCTTCTCTTAAGCTGCTCCTCATAATCAGAATCCGTTTTCCGTACTCCTACGTGTACGTCATTACTTGCAATGAAATTCGTAAAACCCTGCTCCTGTCCAAATTTTACGATGTTTCCATAAACCGTTTTCTCAATGGGAATGTCATGGTTCTGTACTTCCAGATAAAAATTTTCATCCCCAAAAACGTCACGGAAATAGGAAAGCAATTCTTTTGCTTCCTCTTTTGCCTTTGCATCATCAAATTTGGCTCTTTCTTCCTTCGCCTTTTCCAGGTTATTGGATTTGATCGTCATTGCAGCCTTACCATAGTTTTTAAGGCTTGCAAGTGCCGCCTCATAATCTGCCTTATTTTCTTCCAGATAGGCCGTAAGACGAAGGCCTTCCGCTTCCCTTCTCTCTACGTCATCAAGTCTGTCACGAACGCCAAGCTTTGCTTCCTTTTCTGCCTGCTGACGCTCCTTCTTCGTTACCTTACAGGCTTTATTGTCCGCTACTGCCTGTTCATAATCCCTGATGATCTGACTGGATTCAAAATATCCGACGCTTTGAAGCTGAGCAGTAAGACTTTCAATCTTTGCATCCAGATTTGCAGTTTCCAAACCCATCAGACGCCCAAAGGGACCGGCAATACATGCACTGGTACAAAATACGTGTCCCTTGGATACGTTTTCTTTCAGATTATCTTCCGTAATGATGGCACGGTCACTCTTATTGTCCCTCATGTATTCATTGGACTGGGAAATGATCTTACAAAGGGATAAATATCCTTCATAATCCTTTGCAATCAGAATCAGATGGGCTTTTTTCTCTCCAAAATAGCCCTCTACGCCGGGAATGACGTCAAATTCCTTGGCAATGTTAAAAAGTCTTGCAAAAGAAGCCGGAGATTCTTCCAGCATCTTTTCAAAAATTTCCCTTTCCTTATCGGAAATCTTATCATTATGCCAATTAACCTTCAGACATTCATCAATGTTTTCCTCTCCGGTATAAGAGATTTCATTTACGTTAAATCCCTTTTCCTTTGCAAAGGCTTCCATGCTTTCCGTCTTCTTATGTACGTCCTTTACAACGTCCCTTAAATCCTCATAAGAAGAAAATACGCCATGTTCCGTCACGGCAACCTTTCTTGCACCGCTTGCAATGAAATGACTTACCATGTCCTGAAGGTCATTTGCCGTGTCATATCTGGATTCAAAATGGGTATGCGTGCTTCCATACATTGACATGTTTCTTTCTTCCTTTCTTCCTTAATTTGGTTTTCCCTACCTCTTTATGTATAAAATAATTCAAAAAATGGGGACAATGCCCCATTTTTATAAAAAGAAAAAAGACCTTTCCCCAGAGGAGAAAAGTCCCTTCTTCCCTCTTTATTTTCCGGAAATGATCATTGGTTTTAATTTCCGGTTATCATGGATCAGATAATCAATTCCCTGCCTATAAGCCAATAACAGGTTATCTCCCCAAAGCGTGGAATACAGTCCCACGGAAGTAAAATTATGTACCTCCAATACCGCACTCTTATGCTTATAATCCAGCCCCTTATAAACTGCCACGTCAATGGTAAAACTCTTTAACCATTCCTGTTTATTCAGCTCCGGATTTCTCATGATCTCTTCAATGGCCTTTAAAAAATATTCCTCAGGAGGCATTGCTGCGTCTCCATTATAACAACATACGTTTTCCACCTTTCCGTCAATGACGTAAACCCTCCATTCAGATAAAACGTCCAAAACTTCACTGACCTGATAAAGAGCCTCTTTATCCAATTCCTCCAAAATGGAAAGCTCTTCCGGAAAACGTACGATCCTTGCAAATTTCTTTAAGGTGGATACGTCCTTTAAAAAGAATCTTCCTTCCCTTGGAATTTCCTCATAAGGCACAATCTTATAATCCCTTCCAAGATAACAATTATGCCAGCTGGAAATGGCTTCCGGAATCTCAATGGGATTCTCCTTCTCAAATCCGGGCACCGTAAGTCTAAGATAAGTTTCAACAAATTCTATGGTTCCAATGGGAATGATGTCTCCGGCAATTCCTTCATCAAGGTCTTCCAACGTGGAATAATATACGTCGGAAATAAGGGAATTACGTTTCTCCTTCAAAAGAGATTCCACTTGTTGCATTTCAAACTGAAGTTCTTTACATCCCGTCTGTAATAAATATTTCATGCGTGCCTCTTTTCTTAATCCAGGATCATGAGGGGCTCAAAAATGCCAAGCCAGGTATTTCTTGTTTCCTCCGGGTTATTCATGATCACTCTTCTTAAAATTTCCTTCGTGGAATGAATGATCACCTTTGATTTTGCCCTTGTTACTGCAGTATAGAGCATTCTTCTCGTAATGAATTTATTATATTCGGGAATGTCAATCGTAATGACGTCATATTCACTTCCCTGACACTTATGTACCGTGCCCGCATAACCAAGATCCATGTCCTTTTCCCTGGTTACGATGGCACTTCTGCCTTCCTCAAAACTTACAAGCCAGTCTCCATTCGCAAAATGCGTGATCAGTCTTCCCGTTTCTCCATTATAATATCCATTTTTATAATTCGTTTCCATCATGATCACGACGTCACCGATCATAAATTTTCCATCATGCTGCATTCCCTCAAATATGCGGGACTGAGCTACAAGATTTACGTTTCCCGTATTGCCGGTTCTGGATTCCTTACGATAAGGCGTGATGACAATGTCATTCTCTGAATTCATGCCGGCAAAGTAATCCGATACGCATTTCGGATATGGTAATAGCTGAAAATCATCCGTCCATTCCAAAACCGGATTTCCACTGTTGATCCTAAGGCCATTACGAATGACCGGTCCATTACTTCGATAATTCTCCGTAAGTCTTTCCGTATGAACCCCAAGGGTAATCAGATCATGAAGTACGTTGCCGGCTCCAATGGATGGCAACTGATCCACGTCTCCTACCAGAATCACCTTTGTCCTCTTGAAATTGATCAGGGAAATCAATCTCTTAAAAATCTCAAGATCAAGCATCGAACTTTCATCTATTATGATAAGGTCGGCTGCATTGATCGTCTGCAGGATCTTTCCATTTAAGGTATTTGCCCCAAATCCGATAAATCTGTGTACCGTGGATACCTTTACGTCCATTTCTCCAAAAACTTCCTGGATCCGCTTCGCGGCTCTTCCCGTGGGAGATAAAAGATGTACGTTTACCCCGGGATATTGTTTTGTCAGTTCACTTACGATCAACTTTAAGGTTGTCGTCTTTCCGGTTCCGGGCCCGCCCGTTAAAATGGAAAATCTTCCGCCTTTTGTAAGAAGTCTGTTGACCGCCTTTACCTGACTGTCGGATGCAGTCATCTCTTCCGTCTTCTTTACCTGGAATTTCGGAAATGGCGTATGCATTGCCGTTGCACGGGATATGTGATGATAAATGGTCTTTTCCCGATCATAGGAAGAAGCAAGCCCGACAATCTTTTCCCCATTTAGCTTTGCAATGACAAATTCCTGATCAAAATATCTTACGTAAGGATAAACGCTTCCCGTAAATAAGGGATGTCCATCCCTGGTAAGCATTGCCTTTACGTTTCTTTCCAAAGCCTTAAGCGTCATCCAGGTATTTCCCATGCTTTCCTGTCTGGTTAATACGTGTCGGATGACGTATTTCATTTCATTCTTTCTTGCCTCAAAGGTAGGTAAAATAATGTTCTTATCTATTGCGGGAACGCTGCATATCGGCGTCTCCTCATTATATTTCTGAACGTCTGCAAGATAAAAGGGATTTTCCTTAAATCTCTGATAACAGTCATAAGGAAATTTCCTTGCCACGTATTCATAATCCTTATAAGACATAAATGCCCTTGTGGCATAATAAAACCGGTCCATCTCAAGAAAAGAGTCAACTTTCATCTTCTGAATGTTCACTCTCTGCTGATAACTGGCTTCCGTCTCATTTTCCCCTCTCTCGGGAACCTCATACATCTCTGGCTTTATGACTACGTGCCAGTCATCATTTGCATCTTTCTCGATTTCCAGACCGGCTTCCAAAATGGGAAGCGGAAGGGATACCATCTCCTGCGTATTCGCATCATATAATACCGTTTTTCCATCCGGGGATACCCCTCCGATTCTTCCGATGATCATCTTCCCATTCTCCTATCTGTTCTTCTTACTCGTTCTCTTCCACCTCAGGATTTCCATAAACCTTCTTGGAAAGCTGCGGCTCATAATCCGCACGATTAAATCCGATCACAACCTGTAAAAACTTCTTAAATTTCCCATACTCACTCTCGGCTACGCCGCCTTCAAGCTCCTCTGGAAACATTGCCGCATATTGATATCTTTTTCCAACCTGTCTATCCTTATTATAGTATGAAAGGAAGAACGGTACGCCGGCAATCTTACATTCCTTTGCCAACTGATTTGCCTTGATCCTGATGTCATGCTGCAGATCCTTAATGCTCATGTTCTCCAAATCCTGCTCGGATTTCTTCCAAATGTTCAGATCCTCCTCACTGATCGCTTCCAGTTCATTTACCTGTGTCATCTCTTCATTCATGATTTCGTTTCCCATCTTAGTTTTCTCCTTTTTCTTTCCTACGTTTTCTTGTTACTGGTTTTTCTTAATCTCCAAGTAAGCCATCCAGAAGGGATAACATTTCATCTTCATCATCCTCCGTGGAAGGCTTAATGCCTTCATCCTTGGGAATTTTAGGCTCTTCCATGCCAAAGGAAGGAATTCCGGTAAGCGTAAAGGAAGGTTCCTTCTTTTCTTCTTCCTTGGGATAAGTCTTTTCCTCTTTCTGGGGAATTGTCCTTTTCTCTTCCCTGGGAAGCTCTTCCTCCGTATGAATCCTTCTTTCCCTTCGTACGTATCCGCGTCCAATGGGAATTTCACCTTCATTGGCAAATAAAACCTGAATCGGACTTTGCGTCCTTAAGTTCTCACAAAAACCGTTACTTAAAAATGCAGGAAGAATTAAAAGGCTTCCAACGTGAAAACGAATGGCCTGCTTAATGAAAAGACCTCCCATTCCTTTTTCTACCTGATCCAAAAGATAGGTTACGTCTGCATCCTTTTTGTCGGAAAATGTTAATCCAACCTGTATCCTTTTCGTTTTATCCGCTTTTGGAAGAACGTTTCCATCCCCATCCTTAAAACTGATGGGGATGTTTACTTCATTTCGATAACCTGCACGTACAAGACATCTTAAGGAATCCTTGATCATCTTAATGAATTCCTTTTTTCCTAATCTCTCGTACAGTGCCATCAAATCCGGATCGTTCTTCCCGGATAACGTTATGGGTTTTCTCATCCGGGAGTCTCCTTTCCTTAGGCGTTTGCCTCGGCAGCCTTCTTCTCGGCAGCCTTCATCTTGGCATGTCTGAACATGTAATAACCAATTACGTTACTATACATGAAACTCAGATCCCTATTGTTCAGATTTCCCGGCAATACCGTCAAATCCTCAATTCCGGACAACATTTCCTTAATCTGCTCAAAACGGCTCTCACCGGTTCCCCCGGTTACGATCAGATACTTATAATCCATCAGATTATTGTAATCCTCAAGCAGTCTGTTGACGCTCTTTTCACAGATCTCTCTGTTCACTTCATCCAAAAGCCTGGAGAAGTCAATCTTGATCACTCTTCTGGAATCCTGATCAAAATACTTAGCATTGCCATCCTCAAGATACTTCTGAAGCTCAAAGATCTTAAACTCTGCCTCAGGATGCTCCTTCGTCATTCTGGCAATCACTTCCTCAAATACCGCCCTCATGCCGGTATCGGAATGCGTGTCATGCTTACTCTTATATCCCACGCGGGATGCAAAGATGTCTTCCGTTCCAAAACCAAGGTCAAGAATCAGGCAATCACTATGAAGGATCTTCTTTCCTTCCTGACTGATGCCGTCATTATCATATGCCACCGAACAAAGCGTTCCCTGTGGCTGCTCCATGACGCCAATGTGATCCGCATCCAGACTGAACTGGAAGTTTACCCAGTCAAGGTTTCCTACCTTTACGCCAATGTCATAATCACCGATCAGTGCCTTTACGATCCTCGGACTGTCACTGTCCTTATACTTCGCGGGAAGTCCCGTCTGCAGGAAAATCTCATTTCCCTGACCGGTTCCCCAAAGGCCAATTGCCATTCCGGTTGCCATGATCACGCGATATACGTCACTGTCATAACGATATCTCGTATAAAGACTTGCATCCGTCGTGTACTCCAGATCCCTCTGATCCATTAAGGCCTCCGCTGCCTGTCCTACAAGCCATACCTCTCCGGTCTTATTGTCACGAAACTGCAGATCCCCTGCACGTACCTTGCCTACAACCTCCAGATCCTTAGGAGCCTTCTTTGCATAAGACGGAAACATGAAAATTCTGTTCGGGCTTACTCCCTTCACGGATGAATAACCGCCGTCCAGGGCTATGATCGTCTTACCCTTATACTGGTTATTCCCATTGATCTTGGGCATCTTTCTTTCCGTGATCTCGGATTTCGTCTTGAAACATTTTGTGAATTCACTTCCGGTCATTTCTCTTTCTTCCTCCTTATTTTTATCCATCTAATTCAAATTGGTTCTGACTAGAAAGACGATTCGTTTTTTTGCTTACGCTTATATATGTAAAACCATATCTAAAAACATGCCAAAATTTGAAACTTTTTTCAAAAAACTTTTATTTTCCATCTGATTTAATATTTTTTTATACATAAAGGAGTATCTAAAATCGTTTCTATGGAGGGTTAACAAATGATTTATTTAAGAAAAATGTCCAAAAAAATGAAAATTGCCTTATTGATCGTATTTCTGATCATTTTGGCTTTCATCGGCATAAAAACCATCAATGCCTTTGGTGAGGCCGCTTCCCCAGGAAAACATGCGGCGGATGCCTTTACCGGTTCCTATGAGGCAGGTTATTACGTGGCCGAAAACGTATATTATTATACGGATGGCATTATCTGGCAGAAATATGACGCCATTAACGCAACCTGGGAAAACTTATCCCTTTCGGAGCTGACGTTCTTGGAGGACGGAAAACAATACAAGAAAACTTCCCTGGAGAAAATAAAAATAAACGTAAACATAACGGCATCTCCCTTGGACAATGAAAAATCTCAGTCAGAGGAATAACCATAATAAAGGACTCTCATCCGAGAGTCCTTTTTCATTGACTTTAATTGATGTTGTCGGAAAGTTTATTTGCCATTTCCCATTTCATTTGATTGATCTCTACGTCCGTTTTTTGCTCCAGGGCTTCCTTTAAAAGCTTTGCATTCTCTTCCAATTCTTCAGCCGTATGATAATCCCTTTCCGCATACTTATAAAATCCTACGTAGTATTCCCGGAATTCTTCCGCAGTCATGTCAGATATGAGCGTCTTCGTTGGTACCTTATAAATCCATTCCGGATCTTCCTCCACGTCAATGCCCGCAACCAGGGTTGCAAATTTTTCCGGTGCAGAGATAAAGGTATCATCCGTCTCGGGTCCGAAAACCATTTCACAATACAAATACTGGAAGGATTTCCAGTCATCCTTGGTTACTGCGTAATCATTCGGGATCTTATACCAATCCCTCCACCCTGGCATGTATTGTTTTATGGATTTCTCAAAGTCCTCAATGCTTAGACTCATGACCTGCTCCCGGGAAGTCATCTTTAATATGTTCGGAATGCTCTCATCAAATTCAATGACAATGCTTTCCTCTACCTTCTCGGGTTCGGGTTCTTCTTTCTTACAGCCAGTCAGGCCAATCAGCATGACAGCCATGCAAAGCATGGCCGCCACCTTCTTCGTTTTATTGATTTGCTTCCGAAGATTCTTCACTTGATTCTCCTCCATTTAAGGCCTCAAATGCTTCCTTATCAAGGATCAGTGCGTAAGGAACTTCTCCTTCCGCTACGTCCGCGGTTCCTCTCATTACGCCGATCACGTATACGTTTTTCTCAGCATCCGTAAATACGGAAGCCTCTTCCGTTTCTCCATAGGAATAAGCTTTTCCATCTTCTCCTAAGTAAGTACCGTCTTCCTGCATCGTTATCTTAAAGTATCCAAGAAGCATAAGATCCGCATCCTGCTGTGCAATCTTCTCTTCCTTCGTGGGTTCCTTTACTTCTTCCGTACTTTCCTCCGGAACGCTCTCAGTCGTTTCTTCCTCACTGGGCTGCTCCTGTGCAGGCTGCTCGATCAGACTGTTCTTTGCTTCATCCGCAACGCTTACGTTCTTGGAAATTCTCATTCCGGAACAGTTCGCCAGAATGTTATTTAAGTCTCTTTCATCTGCCTTGGGAATGACGAAAATGAACATTGCCACTACGGAATCACGATCATCAGGACTGATCTCCTGTCCGTCTCCGTTTAATACTGCCTTTACGTATAAACCATCCATTACGTATTGTGCCCAGGAATTGAAATTATACTGACTGTCATAATTATCATATCTGGTAATGATGGATCCACTTTTCTCATTATAATAAGTCGTTGCTCCGTTTTCCTTTTCAATTTCCTGGAAATCCTGAAGGTTCGGCTCATTGATGCCCCTGATCGCATCATTTGCGTAACTGAACATGTCCTGCGTGTTTAAGGTAGCATTGGAAGAAGAACCTTCCTTACCAAGCTGTTCATCCGTAAACATCATGGTAATGTTGATCAGGTCTCCTGCACGGATCTTACCGCCGTCTGCGTCTGCTGCCGCGGGAGCTGCTATGGAAATTTCAACCGGTTCCTTATCCATGATCTTATCCAGATATACGTTCAGATTCTCAAAATCCTTAATGGATAACATTTCTCCGGTGATCAGTTCCACCCTCGTTCTTTGCCCAATGATCACTGACGGATCATTGATGCTTCCCCGGGGAATGGTAAGACTGTTTACCTGACGTCTCTCAAGATAAGTGGCTGCATTTTCCATCGTAAGGATCATTCCCTCCGGAATGTCCGCCTTCGCCACAATGACGTCCGTATAAATGATCTCTTCTGACAGGTGATTCTGCAGGACGATCAGTCCAAAGAATAATGCCACCGTCAGAATGAGGGCAAGCAGTGCAAACAGAAGCGTTGACATCTGAAAGCCTTTCTTGCCTTCCTTCTCCTTCTTCAATTTCTTTACCGTGGTACTTGCCATCTCTTTTTACCCT
>JAEEGL012075806.1_pt1 | contig 17608 bp, 15 predicted proteins | sample 9134231 | NCBI WGS metagenome assembly JAEEGL01 (sample SAMN16246548, study PRJNA631951) | gut metagenome | biome: gut microbiome; feature: rumen; material: fiber-attached | host: Bos | place: Iran: Karaj | collected 2018-10 | reverse complement strand
GTGAAGCTCATTACACATCTGAATCCGGCAAGAGTTGTCCTACTGAAATTCTTGAAGCTATAGCTGCAATCAATGCAGAGGGAAGACCTATTTGGAAACCCATGCATATGCAGCCGATCTATCGTAATCACACGTTCGTCTCTATTGATGGCAATGATGTTGGAGCTGATATTTTTAATAGAGGACTGTGCTTACCGAGTGATAATAAAATGTCGGTAGAGCAGCAAGATATGATTATTGAGATCATTCATAGGTGCTTCAAGTGAAGTGGAAAAGAATAACTATAGTTGATGCATATAGTCTTTTCATTTTGCATTGAACGAACATCAGATTTGCGTTTTATATGGACATATAATGAAATGCTAACAGGAGATATTAATTAGAAGAAAGACGTACTTCAAAATCTATCAAATATAGCTTTCTTCATTCCGTATGGAATTCTATTTCCAGTTAAGAATAAATATGTTGTGTTAGTTTCATCACTTGTGTTTTCTGTTCTTGTTGAGACTGCACAGTATGTTTTTAGATTAGGATTATGTGATCTTTATGATGCAATTTGCAATACATTAGGTGCAATGATTGGATTTTGGATTGTTTTTGGGATATTGAAGGTTATAAAAAGATAAGTATGAGTTTTGAAAGAAGACGTAGTTTCTATGAGAAATACATAAAGCGAATTCTCGATATATTGTGTTCATTACTAGCGATTATTGTCTTTTCTTGGCTTTATATTTTAATTGCCATTATGGTTCGAATTAAAATGGGTTCACCAGTATTGTTTAAACAACCAAGACCGGGTTTGATTAAGAATGGTAAAGAAACAATCTTTAACATGTTAAAATTCCGTACTATGACTGATGAACGTGATGAAAACGGTGAGTTGTTACCAGACGAAAAGCGACTTCCAAAATTTGGTGCCTGGTTAAGGAAAACCAGTCTTGATGAATTGCCTGAGGCATTCAATATTTTAAAAGGAGATATGTCTGTGATTGGTCCAAGACCACAGCTTGTTCGAGATATGGTTTTTATGTCTGAACAACAGAGAATGAGGCATACAGCCAAACCGGGTTTGTCCGGTCTTGCCCAAGTTAAAGGTCGTAATGCTATCTCATGGGAAGAAAAACTTGATTGGGATTTGAAGTATATAGAAAAGATAACCTTCTGGACTGATTTAAAACTGGTCTTAACAACCGTAATTTCTGCATTTGTTAAGGCTGAGGGTATTAATGATGGTGAGAATGCAACGGCACTCGATTATGGTGACGCTTTGCTAAAATATGAAATGGTAAGCCAAGACGATTATTTGATCAAGCAAGCTGAGGCAAAGAAGATTTTGGAGGACAGAACTTGACATTTCATAAGCATGCCTACGAAAAGATAAAGGGAAAACCGGCGCCATATTATTACAATTATTCGCTTCTAACTATAATGGCAAAACCTATTAGGAAATGGTTAGCAAATAAAATTGCTTCAAACTGCCCATTTAATTGTATTCGCATTTTGTTGTATAGGATATGCGGTTTCAAAATTGGAAAACATGTTTTTATTGGTATGCATTCGTATTTGGATGACATGTGTTATGACATGCTTACAATTGGAAATGATGTAATTATCTCATATGGAGTTTATTTTGCTTGCCACGGACGTAATCAAGGACATTATCCGATCATAATAAAGGATAAAGCTTATATCGGAATGCGTGCAAATATCATTAGTAAGAATGTTGATGGATCCGAAAGAGGTGTTTGTATTGGAAAAGGCGCTGTAATCGGAGCTTGCGCCTTAGTAAATAGAGATGTTCCAGATGGTTGCACCGCTGTTGGAATTCCCTGCAGGATAATTGATTGTAGAGAAGAAAAAGATGAATGACCTTGTTTCTATTATAATGCCTTCGTTTAATACAGGTGTGTACATCTCTGAGACAATAAATTCGGTGATTAAACAAACATATGGTAACTGGGAATTGCTGATTGTTGATGACTGTTCAACTGACGGTACAGAGGATGTTGTTACACCATTTTTAGAAGATAAGCGCATAAGATATTTCAAGAATGAAAAGAATTGTGGAGCTGCCGTAAGTAGAAATAAAGCACTTAGAGAAGCAAAAGGTCGTTGGATAGCTTTCCTTGATTCGGATGATTTGTGGATGAATGAAAAACTTGAGAAGCAAATAAGATTCATGGAGGAGAACGACTATCATTTTTCTTATACAAATTATGCTGAGATTGATATTGAAGGAAATAGAAACGGCATAAGTGTTTCAGGACCTAAGAGAATAACGAAGTGTGGTTTTTATAATTATTGTTGGCCGGGATGTCTAACGGTTATGTATGACGTAAATACTGTTGGATTAGTACAAATTGCTGATATAAAGAAAAATAACGATTATGCTATGTGGCTTAAAGTTTGTAGAATGGCAGATTGTTATTTATTGAATGAAGAATTGGCAATGTATCGTCGTGGTCGAGCCGGAAGTGTCAGCACACATAGCATAAGAACTATGATTGGATGGCACTACAAATTATATAGAGAAGCTGAAGGTCAGAATTCATTAGTTGCTTTGTTTAATACATGTCGAAATCTGGTTTTCGGATTATATAAAAAGAAAAGGTTTGTTACAAAATGAGAATTCAAGTTTTGGTTGCAGCTATGAATCAAAATGATTATAGTTTGCCAGAAAAAATGAATCTTCAGACTGATTCAATAATTGGAAACCAGTGTGACAGAAACGAAATTGAGGAGATTAATATCTCTGATCATAGATGTGTGTACATGAGTTTTGCTGAGCGTGGTGTGGGCTTGAATCGTAATAATGCATTAATGAGAGCTGATGCTGATGTTTGCCTTTTCGCAGATGATGACATGAAATATCTCGATGGATATGACAAGATTATCGAATCAGCATTCAATAGGCATCCTGATGCAGATATTCTGGCATTCAACTTAGAAGAAGCAAAAGCACATGATGGGCATTTTGTTCCAAGAAGAAAGAACATCGAAAAAGAAAAAAGAGTTACACGTCTAAATTGTCTAAGATATGGAACTGCAAGAATAGCAGTTAGATTAAAGCCAATAAGATTAAATGGAATTTTATTCAATACTTCCTTTGGCGGTGGTACTCCATATTGTCATGGAGAAGATAATCTGTTTATAGTTTCTTGTCTTAACAAGGGTTTAAAGATGTATTCAATTCCTGAAACAATAGCTACTTTGACAGAAGAGAGAGCATCCTCCTGGAATAATGGTTTTGACAAACGTTATGTCATGGATCAAGGAATGCTATTTCGTTGTATGACAAAAAGATATTGGAAGTTTCTTTGTCTTCAAGATGTTATTAGAAGACATAAATCTTACAATATGAGCATATCAGATGCGTATAAAACTATGGTGTGTGGCGGAAAACGTTATAATACTGAGGTTTCTGCTCTATGAATATTCACATAATAACCATACACCATATTCAAAATTTTGGGTCTGTTTTTCAAGCTTATTGTCTCCAGAAATATCTATCAGATTTAGGCTATAACGTTGATATTATCGATTACAGACCATCATATTACGATGACGGTAGGAATAAATTAAAAAGTTTTTTTGGACGCATGTTGAATTTTCGTGCATATACTTCTAGAAAAAAGAAATTTGAGAGTTTTATTGATCAGTATGATAATTTGAGCTCAAAGAGATTTACTGATATTAATCAATTAGAAGAATTTTATAGGAATTCAGAAGATATATTTATAGCAGGTGGAGATCAGCTATGGAATTCTTTTCATCCATGCGGCAACGATGATGCCTATAAACTGGTTTTTACGAATAGTTCTAATAAATTGGCTATTGGGACTAGCATGGGAAGAAATAATCAGACTGAAGAAGAACTTAATGAACTTGCTGAGAAGGTAAAGGATTTCAAATCAATATTATTAAGAGAGAATAGTACTGTTGAACGATTCTCACATTTTACAAATATTCAATGTTCCCACATTGTAGATCCTGTTGGTTTAGTTGATCCTGAGCAGTTAATATCAATGGCTACAAAACCAAACATTAAACACGCATATGCAGTTATGTATTTGGCAGATTCTGGAAAAGAACTTGATGAGAGTGTGCGGTTTCTATCACAGGAAATGGGACTTAAGATTATTCATCTATGTGGTTTTCGGAAAAAGTGCTATTGTGATGTCTTTGAAAAGGATACAGGACCGGGAGAACTCTTGGGTTATATTCTAAATGCGGATTTTGTTCTTTCAGCATCTTTTCATGCTACGATGTTTGCCATTATTTTCAATAAACAATTTGCTACATTGTTGCCCAATACCCAGACAAATGAAAGAATAGAAAGTCTTCTTGGTTACTTTGGATTGGAAGATCGAATCATTAAATCTACTTCCGATGTAAGTAGACTAAATAAAACAATCGATTTTGAACCAGTAAACGAAAAATTAAAGAGTTTTATTGATTTTTCTAAGGAAAAAATTAGAGAATCTATCAAATATCAGGAATTGCCATGAATATTATTTATGTTTCCAGTGGATGTTCTGAAGAAAAATTTGAGTATCTTCGTAAACATGGTATAACTAGAAAATTGCCTCAAGCGCAGAAATATCATCAGTTGATGATAGAAGGGCTTGCGTGTTCTGTAGGTGGTTCGATTGATGTTATTTCTGCCATTCCAACTAACCGTAGTTGGTCAAAAAGAATCTTTTTCCATAGTGAACATGAAAAAAAGGAAAACACAACATATTATTATATTTCATTCGTTAACATCCCCTTTCTTAGTCAAATTTCGAAATATTACTCAGCAAAGAGGATCATCAAACGTATTTGTAAGACTAAGAAAGATGTAGCCATTGTATGTGACGTACTTAATCAATCAATTTCTGATGCTGCAAGGAAAGTCGGCTGTCAATTTAACATTCCGGTTGTAGGTATAGTTACTGATGTCCCAGGTTACACATCAGGCGCAAGAAGAAAGAAATATAACTTTTTTAAACGAAAGCTTGCTGATTTTGCTGAAAGAAGGGCCAAGAGTAAGTTGGTTTGCTATAAGTCATTTTTGTTTTTAACAGAAGCTATGAATGACGTGGTAAATCCAAATCAATATCCATATGTTGTTATTGAAGGTCAGTGCGATCATAAGATGATTGATGCTAAAAGCTCAGATAAATCAATACCCAAAGTTGCAATGTATGCAGGTGGTATTCATAAAGAATTTGGAATAGAGAGAATGGTGACCGCGTTCATTGAAGCTAAATGCGAAGGTTGGGAACTGCATATATATGGAGATGGTAATTATCAAGACAAATTGCAGGAGATAGTTAAAACCAACGAAAGCATTAAATACTTTGGTGTTGTTAGCAATAGCGAAGTAAAGGATGCGCAGTTGCGGGCAACTGTTCTATTAAATCCAAGATTAACTGATGCTGAGTATGTTAAGTATTCATTCCCTTCAAAAACTATGGAGTGTATGGCTTCTGGAACACCTCTATTAACAACAAAACTCCCAGGTATGCCTAAAGACTATTATCCCTATGTGTATTTTTTTGATGATGAGAGTGTTGAAGGAATGAAAAAGTCATTTCAAGATATTCTTATGCTTACAGATAGTGAATTGGCTCAAAAGGGTGCACTTGCGAAAGAGTTTGTTATAAAGAACAAAAACAATAATATTCAAGCAAGCAAATTAATAGATTTTATTAGCTCATTAAAATACTAAAGGTACATGTAATGAACATCACTGAGAAATTACAAAAAGATCTTTGTACGGGCTGTGGGTTATGTTCACAAATCTGTCCGTTAAAATGTATCACAATGTGTGAAGATGAAGAAGGTTTTGTATATCCCAATGTTGATAACGATAGATGCTCAAATTGTAGTTTTTGCATAAAAAAATGCCCGGTTCTTTCGGACGAAGTTTTGTTCTCAGACATTAATGAAACGCAGTATTATGCAGCAATCAATAAAAATATTGATGAGCTTAAGATTGCTTCTTCTGGCGGTGTTTTTAGTGCATTAGCTGATTTTATTCTATGTGATGGCGGTTCTGTTTGTGGGTGTGTTTATAATGACAAAATGGAAGCAGTTCACGTAGTAACTAGTGAGCGTAATACTATTAAGAGGATGTATGGCTCCAAATATGTTCAAAGCAATATTCTTGATTGCTATGGAATTATAAAAGAAAAACTTGAACACGGCGAGAAAGTTCTGTTCACAGGAACAGCATGTCAAGTAGCTGCCTTAAAGTCTTTTCTCGGTTCTGAACAAGAATTCCTTTATACAGTTGATATTCTCTGCCATGGTGTTCCTAGTCCTAGTTTATTTCGAATGTTTGTCAATCATCTAAATGAAAGAAAAAAAGGAAGAGTAATTGATATAAAGTTTAGAGATAAAGAAAAAAAAGGATGGGGATCAGAACATAGAACTTCTGTAACTTTTGATAATGGAAGAAAAATATGGCCCTTTATGCCAGCATATTTTAGTTCATTTTTTTATGGGCTTGACCTTCGTGAATCATGTTATCATTGCAGATTTGCTGGAACCAATAGAGTTTCAGATTTGACTATAGGTGATTATTGGGGATCTTGGAAGAAATACAGGAAGAGATTTAAAGAAGGCATATCTGTAATTTCGATTAATACGTTAAAAGGCAAGAAGTTATTTTCGGAAATACAAAATAACTTTTCATTTGTTGAAAGCTTAACTTTAAAAGAAGCAATAAGTTCAAATGATAATTTTGTACATGCAGTTAAAAGGCCCGTTGAAAGAGATAAGTTCTATGAGGGTTTAATTAAATATAAACAGTGTTGTAAGAGGACTTATTCTGCGAAATCTTATAGAAAAAAGATAATTATTTCTTTCTATGGTGCGGTTGTTCCAGAAAAAATACGAATCGGGTTACATCATTATTTTAGGAAGACATAATAGCATATGATTTAATTAATGTGATAAATATATGTTTTGTGTTCTTGTTGGAATTATAGAATGAAAATTGGTAGTTTTGAAACAGTTGTAGATTTTTAAGTTTGTGTAAATTTGATATGTTGTATTTTTCAATATTGCACATAAATTTAATTAAATTTTAAAAACGGGGAGAGTTATTTTGACCAATTCGGTATCGACACAGGATAAAATATGTGCGGTTCTTTTATTCTTTATAACAATGAATTTTGCCGGTTTAGAATTGTATCTCTGGTTGATTCTGATTGGTTATATGTTATATAAAACTAAAGGAAAGTTGATTGGTACGAAAGCTAATTCTTTCATTTCAATTTGTGTTTTCTTTGTTATATATACGTTGATGCTACTGATTAAAGGACACTCATATTTAACGTCGGTGCTTACATATCTCGTATGTCCAATAGGAGCTTATAGTTTAGGTTATTGGTTTGTAAGACGAGACAATATAAATCGAATTAGTATTTTCCTTGTATCCATTTCAATTGGCAGGGGAATGCATGGTTTGTTAAATATGCTTCCATATATTTTTGAAGGATATACTGCTCGTAATCCGATTGATTTCTGGAGTAAACATGTCATAGCTGCAACTGGAGCTGGCACGCTTTTCGTTTTAGCTGTTTCTTTAATCTATTATTCTGTCTATACGATGAAAAACAGTAAACCTAAAGGTTTAACGCTTCTGTTATTTTGTTCGTTGTGTGTTTTAAGCGCTATATACATCGGTACGCGAGGTTGTCTCTTGATCGCGGCTATAACTTGCGCTGTCAATATTATTTGCTTTACAAATTTGGGTAACAAAGACGCACGAAGAACCATTTTTACGTTTATCATAGTTTTTGCATTTATCATTGTTTCGTATAATTTCAACTTTTTCAATTTGCGAACGATTTTTGAAAATAGTGGTCTGTATCGAAGACTATTTATTTATAAAGTAGCAGGGTTTGAGGATAATGAAAGATGGAAGTTGCAGGCTAATATGATTCGTCATTTGTTTGACTATCCTTTTGGAGCGGAAAACCAAATGTATGCTCATAATCTGTGGCTTGATGTCGCAAGATTGACAGGAATAGCACCATTTTTCTTATCAATAGCAATGACATATACTCTTATGAAAACTGCTTTTAAATGTATTATCTCCCAATATATTAGTAAAGAACTCAGAATTATTTTTCTTTCGTTAATAGTTGGTATTTTTATTGTGTTTTTCATCGAGCCTGTATTAGAGGGTAGTCCATCACTTTTTATTCTATTTATTATGATTTGTTCAATGTGTGGAAAAGTCAAGCAAATAGAGCTAATTGATAAAAATGTAATGAATAATGAAAACCGTATTGATTCAGAGAAAAGAGATATTAATTGAATTATTGATTTTATGTGTAAGAAAACCTTTTAATAATTGATTGTTGCATTTTCTTATAGCTTTTATATCTTTTCTTTTTTTGAATCTTCTTAATATAATTTTTGGTTCATTTTTATGGAGAAATAAGAATAATCATGAATAAAGGAAGATTGTACAATTCAAAAATCAATCTCGTTGTGACTACAGCATGTCAGCTTTTGACTACTGTATTTAGTTTTGTCACAAGAGGTTTGTTTGTAAAAGTATTATCAACTAATTATCTGGGAGTTTCGGGTTTATTTACAAGCATATTAACTATACTGTCATTGGCTGAGCTGGGAATAGGAAATGCAATGGTATATAGTTTGTATAAACCTATTCATGATAAAGATGCTGAAAAAATATCTTATTATATGGATATTTTTAAGAAGGCATATAGATTAATTGCATGTGGTGTAACAGTTTTAGGACTATCTTTTATGCCATTTTTGCACTTTTTTGTAATCAAACCTGATGGGGTTTATGAGAGCATATATGTTATTTACTTATTTTTCCTTGCTAACTCTGTCGTTTCATATTTGCTGGCTTATAAGAGAAGCATTCTATATGCTGACCAAAAGGGTTATGTTATAACTACTGCAACCACTATAACGCATATTTTGTTGCTCGTTTTTCAATACTTGATTTTATTATTAACACAGAATTATCTATTATATCTCTCTGCACAAATTCTAATGACAATTTCTACAAATGTAATTCTTTCAATATATGTTAATAGAAATTATAAAATCAAAAAATATGATTTTAGCAAAATTGATCATAAGAATGAAAAGACAAAGTTATTTCAGAATTTAAAGTCACTTTCAATTTCAAAAGTCGCAGGAGTTGTAATCAGCAGTGCTGATAATTTAATTACGACAAAACTTGTCAATATTACTGCAGTTGGTTTTGCATCGAATTATACGTTAGTAACTCATGCTATTAGTCACTTCATTTCGAATGTTATCAGTGGGCTTACGGGAAGTGTCGGAAACCTAAACGCTGAAAATGATAGCAGTAAGCGCGAGAAGGTTTTTTATGAATTGTTTACGGCAGTATATATTACTTATTATGTTGTTTGTAGTTCGATTTTTGCTCTGATTAATCCTCTTATAGAATGGTGGCTTGGTGAGAAATATCTTTTTTCATTACCAATAGTTGCAACAATTGTTCTTAATATTTATGTTGCTGGAATAAATTATCCTAGTTATGTGTTTAGAACAACATCTGGTCATTTTAAAGAGGCTACGAAATTTTATGTTTTATCAGCATTTTTAAACATTATTCTTTCAATCGCTTTGGGGTATATATGGGGCATTGCCGGTATCTATGTAGCGACAAGTATTTCAAGACTACTTACTTCTGAAATTTCAGATGGATACTATGGCGTAAAGTATGGCGCATGTTCCAACCCCAAAACATATTTTATAAAGTATTATCTATATTTGATTTTTCTTGTTCTTAACTGTGTTGTTAATAATTTATTGATTTCATATATAACTATAAATGGTTTTGTTGGTCTCTTAGTAAAAGGCTTGGCTAGTGTCTTGTTTTCTTCTGTTACTTGTCTAATCGTAGTTGGTTATACAAAGGGGTTTAAGGATCTTATTAATAGAATAAATAGTAAGAGAATTAAACGTAGTTGATTAAGAATCGTTATCGTTTGAACTATCAACGTTAGTTCTGACTATGAATTAATTTGCATCTTGTGTTTGAGTTTTAGATTTATAAAAAGGAAAAACTAATATGGATTATGACAAACAATTACTTTCGTTTATTGTGCCTGCTTATAATACTGGCAATCTTTTAAAGAATTGTATTGACTCTATTTTATCTCAAACATATAAAAACTTTGAGTGCATAATTGTTAATGATGGTTCAACTGATAATACTTGTGAAGTCTGTGAATATTTAGAAAATTTAGACTCTCGAATTCGCGTCATTAACAAAAATAACGAGGGACTTTCTGTAGCTAGAAATGTTGCTGTTAAAGAAGCTAAAGGTTATTACCTTATGTTTGTTGATAGTGATGATAGACTTGTTAACCAAACTGCAGAAATATTGATTAATATGATTGAAAAAACATCGGCTGATGCTGCAATGTGCAAATATTTCTCGAGTGAGACTCCACCAAAACATACTAACGATAATATTGATTTTGATCTTGTTAACGCTCATGACCTTTGTGATAGTATTTTAAGAGATGAAATTGGTAGTCAGTTATGGCAATTTATGTTCTTGAAAGAACAATGGGATGGTGTAGTCAGTCCGCCTGGAAGATATGCGCAAGACATGGCTGTTCTTCATGAAGTAATTGATAAAATGAGTAAGGTTGTTATTCTTAATGAGTATCTTTATTACTATTACATATCAAGAGAAAATAGCACATCAAACACTAAAAGTCATAAGACTAAAGGTCGATTCGATCGGGCTTACGCATTTTGGCAACGCATTCGATTTGCCGAAGAAAGAGGATATTCAGATGCTATTGAAGATGTTCTTGCTAAAGCTGTTGCATTTTCAGTTCGTGCTCTTTCACAACGTGATTCGCTTGAAAAAAAATATAATAATGATATAGAAATCATTCGTCGTGGAATTAAGAATAATATTCGGCGTATAAGAAAAAATAAAAAGATTGAAAATAGTAAAAAAGTAGCTGCATTATTTATTATGCTTTTTCCTCGTTTCTATATTATGATGCGTGTGTTTTTTAATCATTGCAATAAAAGGAGCGCTTGATGCTAATCGTTGAGATTAATACATGTGACTATGGAAGCACAGGAAATATTATGCTTCAAACTGCAAATATAGCTAGAAAAGCTGGTATCGAAGTTATCACTTTTTCACCCAAAAAGCGTGAAGTGATGGGTGATAGATCAAAGCATATATATATTGGTAATTCTTTTGAGAGATTTGTTCACCGTGCAATCTGTAAATTTACCGGTCTTAATGGGTGTTTTTCAGTGATTTCTACTTTTCGGTTTTTGATAAAACTGAATAAATTGAATCCAGAGTTAATTCATTTGCACAATCTTCATAATTGTTATATTAATTTGCCAATGCTTTTTCATTATATTAAGAGAAAAAATATTAAAGTTGTATGGACACTTCATGATTGTTGGTCATTTACAGGCCAGTGCCCGCATTTTTTAATGGCTAAATGTTACAAATGGAAGACCGGTTGTCAAAAATGCTCGCAATACAGATTGTATCCTGCTTCATATGTTGATAATACCAGATACATGTGGAAGAAAAAGAAAAAATGGTTTACTGGTATTAATAATATTGTTCTTGTTACTCCTTCATATTGGCTTGCTAATCTTGTTAAGCAATCATTTTTGAAAGAGTATCCAGTACAGGTAATAAATAATGGCATAGACAATTTGATCTTTAAACCAATTAATAGTGATTTTAGGGAAAGATACTCAATATCTAAATTCATGGTTTTAGGTGTAGCTTTTGATTGGGGACGTAGAAAAGGTCTTGATATATTTGTTCGTCTATCAGAAATTCTTGATTCAACTTACACAATAGTTTTGGTTGGTGTTACTGACGATATAAAAAATTCTCTACCTACTACTATTGTTGCAATAAATAAGACACCGGATCAAAGTGCGCTTGCAGAAATTTATTCTGCTGCAGATGTTTTTTTCAATCCTACTAGAGAAGAAGTTTTTGGAATGGTAAATATTGAAGCGTTAGCATGCGGAACACCAGTCTTAACTTCAAATGCTGGAGGCAGTCCTGAGTGCATTGACGAAAGTTGTGGTGAGGTTGTTGATTGTAATAATTTAGACCTTGTCAAAGAGAGAATAGAATACTTTTGCAAAGAACGACCTTTCTCTAGCAAAGCGTGTGTTGATCGAGCAGCAAAATTCAATATAGATGATAGATATAATGAATATCTTGAATTGTATAAAGCGATTTCAGAGTCTTAGTTATATATATATACTTAGATATTTATATGCGCATTTATATTGATTGTTTCTGTTTAGGAGGAAAGAATGAGAGTAGCTCTATTTTCAAATTTTCTTAATCATCATCAACTGCCACTATGTAAAGCTTTTCTTGAAATTCCAGGAGTTACCTTTAAATTTGTAGCTACTACTCCGGTTCCAGAAGAACGCTTAAATATGGGATATCACGACATGAATACTTCTTATGATTTCGTAGTAAGAACTTATGAAAATTATGAACAGAATGAGGAAGCAATAAATATAGCAAATACATACGATGTAGTAATTTGTGGAAACGCTCCATTATCTTTTTTGAGTCAAAGAATCGCGGATAATAAGTTGTCTTTTAGATACTCGGAAAGAATTTTCAAATCTGGCTATATCAGATTATTTTCTCCAAAATGGTTTAAGAAAAAATGTTTGCAACATATAAGACTACGACATAAAAATGTTTATATGCTATGTGCAAGTGCTTACACCGCAGCTGATATGTCATTGATTCATTCATATAAAAACAGATTGCTAAAATGGGGTTATTTCCCAGAGATTAAGATTTATGACAATATTCATGATTTAATTGAACAAAAAAATAAAGTAGAGATTCTTTGGGCCTCAAGATTGATTCCGTTTAAGCATCCGGAGATTGCATTATCTCTAGCGAATTATCTAAAGAATTCCGGAATTGATTTTCACCTCAGTATTATTGGAAATGGCGAATTGTGGGATAGTCTACAAGAAAAGTTAATTTCTTCCGGTCTTGAATCGCGTGTCAGCCTGTTAGGTGCAATGAGTCCTGAAAATGTACGCGAGCATATGGAACATGCTTCTGTTTTTATTTTTACTTCTGATAGAAATGAAGGTTGGGGAGCAGTTTTAAATGAGTCAATGAACAGTGGTTGTGCTGTTGTTGCTAGTGATGCAATTGGAGCTGTCCCTTTCCTTATAAATGATGGTGTTAACGGGATGATTTATCATGATGGTAAAACAATAGAATTGTGCAAAAAAGTAGAATGGCTTTTATCTCATGAAGAAGAACGCAATGAGATGGGCAAAATGGCTTATCTTACTCTTACTGAAAGTTGGAATGCCAAAATTGCTGCTGAACGTCTAATAAAGTTATCTTCTGAATTGCTAGAGGGTAATGATAATATAGATATTTTTCCCGAAGGTATATGTAGTATAGCGCCTACACATATAATCTAGTTTTAGTTACTTTATATTTGGAATTATCTATTTAGCAGATAATACATTATCGAATATTGTGAATTGTTTTTCAGGAAATTTATAAATAAACATGGTTAATTTTGGTTCGATTGTCTATGTTAAACAGTTTAATATATAACTTTTATGGCTTATGGGAGAAAAATATTGAAATCTCTTAATTCAGTTCATGCAAATCTATTAGAACTTATAAAAGCTTCGCTTTTTGGTTTGACTCCAAATCTTCATGGAAACGTAGATTGGGAGAAAATTTTGGAGTCCGCAAAGGCTCAGTGCATTGTGCCTTTAGTTTCATCTCATGTTCCTAATGAATTCAGGAATGCTTGGATCGGGATTTCATGTCAGTGCAAAGCTCATTATATGCAAATACTATATGAACAAAATTTTCTTGTTGATCTGTTGAAAACTAATAATATTCCTTTTTTTATCTTTAAAGGTACTGCAGCAGCTGTTTATTATCCAATTCCATCGTTGAGAACTTTTGGTGATATTGATTTTTATGTTCCTCAAGATTGTTTCGATTGTGCTAGAAATATACTAGAACATAATGGATATATTTTTATTGAGAATAATGATAGGCATTTCGAGTACATAAAAAATGGAATAGTATTTGAGCTTCATTCTAAAATAAGTTGTGATCGATATAATGACATTGAGAGATATATTATTTTCGGTTACAAAAATGCAGTTCAATATACGTTAGACAAATTCTCCTTTCCAGGATTACCGACTAGTGAGAATGGATTAGTTCTCCTTGGCCATATAATGCAACATTTGAAGGCTTCTGGTATTGGATTGCGCCAAATAATCGATTGGATGATGTTTGTTCACAACGAGTTAGATGATTCTGAGTGGACAAAAAATTTTAGATGCTTAGCTTGTGATGCGGGTCTTGAAAAACTAGCCATAACTGTTACTTATATGTGTAAGAAATGGTTAGGATTACCTGATGATATTTCATGGTGTAATGGTGTTGATGAAGATATTGCTTATCAATTGCTAATTCGAATTTTGGATGAAGGTAATTTTGGTAACGACAGAGCTCCAACTGAAAGTGTAAAGAAATCTATCAAAAAAATAGGCCTTTTCAAGTATCTTCAGACAGCTGGCATTTCAAATTGGCCCTTAGCTCAGAAATATGTTGTGTTTAGACCATTTGCGTGGCTTTTTCAAATTTTCAGGTTTTCTTTTAGAGGAATTTGGGAATTGATTAATGGGAAAAAAGTGTTAAGCAAGGGTAAGCATAGTATGAGTCTTGAAGAATTGTGTGAAATATTGGAAGAGTAAATTCTACTATACAGTATTTGGGATTGTGTTGTGTTTTTCGCTTTTAGTTGAAAGAAAAAACATGAATAACATTAGTAATAGAAATATTTATTTAGACTATTTAAGAGCAATATCAGCTTTGCTGATTGCTCTTTATCATTATACTTGTCGTTATGAAGAATTGTTTACGCATATTGAAGCATATCCTATAGTTATAAGTTTTGGTGGAAAAGCTGTAGCTATCTTTTTCTTGCTGAGTGGTTATTTTGCTGTACAGCATATTGACGGAAGGACTTTTAAACAATACATTCTAGGCCGGTTTCTTCGCCTTTATCCTATCTATTGGATATCAGTGACCGTTACTTTTGTGCTTTGCAGATTTTTTTTGATTTCAAGGTCCGTTTCTTTAAAAGATTTTTTAATAAACTTAACGATGTTGCCTGATCTTTTCGGTGCCAATTATGTTGATGGGGCTTATTGGACACTTCAGTATGAGATAGTTTTCTATTTGATTATTGGGCTTCTGTGTCTTTTGCGGTTAAATAAACACGCAGGAAAATTCTTTATGAGTTGGACAATAGCGTATGGAACATATTTAGCACTGCGGCATTTCGGCTATCTGAATAGTTTTAGCTTTATTAACTATAGCGGCATTTTTCTTTTGTTTAATTGCTATGGTGTATCTTTCATTGCCGGTTCATTATTAGCTTGCATTGAAAAGGAGATTACTAAAGAAAAAAGAAATATAATGTATATTTCTATTCTTGTTATTTCATTGATTATAAATATTTGTTTTTGCTTTGTGCAGCACGATGTAACTTATTTTGTTTTTTTCTTAATAGGTATTGTTTTGATTATAACTTCTTTAATTCTACATAAAAAAGGACATTCAAAATCTCTTGTCTATAAATTATTTATGCCTTTATCTTTTGTTGCTTCAATTTCATATCCGTTTTATCTCCTGCATCAGAATATTGGATACATTATTATCATAACAATTGAAAAGATGGGGTTCACTAATGAAGTGTTCGTACTATTACCTTTAGTTTTGATGTTGTTGGTTTCTTGGTTAATTAATAGTTTTGTTGGAAAGCTTATTGTTAAACGGTTTAACAGAAAAATAGCTAAAATAAAATAGAGGAAAAATATTTTTACGCATGAAAAATAAAATTGCATTTTTGATTCTAGCACACAATGACCCACAGATGTTAAAAATGCTTGTATATTCACTCGATTATATTGGTTTTGATATTTATGTACATGTTGATGCCAAAATAGATATTCGTGTTTATGATTTTGATTCATATCATTTAACAAATGCCAGATTGTTCATATTAGATAATCGAGAGAAGGTTTATTGGGGAGATTATTCTGTGTTTAAAGCAATGTATAATTTGTATTATATTGCAAACAGTAAGAATATTTACTTTCGTTATGTAACTCTGTCAGGAAACGATTATCCATTAAAATCCAATGAATATATATATACTTATTTATCAGACTTAGGCGTTGAATTTATTATGGGCACGCCACTAGAACGATTTGAAAAAATCTATAATTACAATTTTATGCATGGTCGACCTTTAGTTAGAAAACTAAATAGAACAATAATAGGTTTATTTCATGTAAAAAGAAGAAACAGACCCTTACGCATTGATGGTAAATCACTTACTTTTTATTATGCCCCACAATGGCATGCTTTATCTGATGAGTGCGTTTCATATATTATTGATTGTTTTGAAAGAAACAAGAAAAGTATAAAGAAAACATTTTACTATTCATATGCGCCAGACGAATTGATAATCCCGACGATTGTTTTCAATAGTGAGTTTTCTAATAGAACACTCAGATCAAGTTTCCCGCACGGAACTCATTATAACGAAATGACAGCAACTCATTATATTAATTATGACCCAATTGTTCAAATCTTTGATGAGTCAGATGCTGAGAAGTTATTGAACTCAGGAAAACTCTTTGCGAGAAAACTAAATTCAGAAAAATCAAAAAGACTGATTGAGATAATTAATGAATCAAGAAAGAATAGTACGTTGGATTCGACATTGACTTAGTGACAAATAATCGGGAATTGTTTCTCCGCCCAAAGCGGTATGACATAACCAACTCGAAAAGCATAGATAATAACTGCACATTCATTAGGAACGATATATTTTGCAGTTGTCAAAATCCAAATTACTAAGAGATAGTTCTAATTTGAGCTTTTTAATATACTATGATAATCTCTTGAAAACATACAAATAATATATGAGGTTTACACATGCAGATTACAGAGGCTTTTAAAGGAAAAACACTAGTCATCACCGGCGGAACGGGAAGTTTCGGTTCGACAGTGCTCAAGCACTTTTTAACATCAGATATCGGTGAGATCCGTATTTTCAGCCGTGATGAGAAGAAACAGGACTGGATGAGGCATACTTTGCAGGCACAGTATCCTGAATATGCCGGTAAGGTAAAATTCTTTATTGGTGATGTTCGCAACATAGATTCAGTAAGAGATGTTCTTTATGGCACTAACTATATCTTCCATGCTGCAGCATTGAAGGAAGTCCCTTCCTGTGAGTTCTTCCCTATGGAAGCTGTAAAGACCAACATTTTGGGTACGGACAATGTAATTACTGCGGCAGTTGAGAACAAAGTTGAGAGGGTTGTTTTCTTATCCACCGATAAGGCTGCTTATCTGATCAATTCTATGGGTATGACTAAGGCTGTAGGTGAGAAGATAGTACAGGCAAGAGCTCAGAATGCTTATGAAAGATCCGGAACGGTTTTATCTTGTACTCGATATGGCAATGTAATGTGTTCTCGTGGTTCGGTT
>JAEEGL011748435.1_pt1 | contig 17608 bp, 12 predicted proteins | sample 9134231 | NCBI WGS metagenome assembly JAEEGL01 (sample SAMN16246548, study PRJNA631951) | gut metagenome | biome: gut microbiome; feature: rumen; material: fiber-attached | host: Bos | place: Iran: Karaj | collected 2018-10 | reverse complement strand
TACGCCGAGTTTCCTCTACGTCATGCCCAATGGACTGAACAACCCTGAAGACCCCCTGCAGGCAGGCTGGGCAGGCTATCACCGACGTGGGCTCTGCCCTGACTCTCTGACAACGGCCTGGACCAGTTGGGAGGAACCTGTCCGCAGCATCAGCGTGGGCTATAAGACGCGTTTTTATCCTGACGAACTGAACGATTTCATGGCCCGCATGCAATGGGCAGACGAGGGTCGCGGCAACCGCAATCCGCAAGTGGTGGTCAACGGCCAAAGCGGCCTGGCGCCTATTGTCCTCCAAGTGAAGGAAGGTGAGACCGTCCGTCTGGATGCCACCTTTTCGACAGACCCTGACAGGGAAGCCATCACCTTCCGCTGGTGGCAGCAAGAGGAGCCAGGAGGCCAACCCCTTGACATGGAGTTCAGCGACCAGCCTGTTGCCGTTCTCCATATTCCGGCAGATGCCCGCGGGCGTACTTTCCACGTCATCTGTGAGGGTCACGACATCCCGCGGCATGGAAGGTTCCCTCTGGTGTCATACAGGCGAATCATCATTCACTGCGAACAATAAGCACGGAGGCGAGCCCATTGGCCCGCCTCCATGTATGATATTCACTATTTTCGGAAATGCTTATCGTAGCATGTAGCATGTAGCATATAGCGTTTCCCCCGTCGAAGCGTCATTGCTGGAAGGAACGTGCATGAGAAATCAGTTGGTCCAGTTGCTCATAATCCGGGTGTCTCTCTTGCCCCATCATCTCCAGCATCTCCATGTGCGTCTTGCAGAATTCGTAGGCAGGCAGCATCTTCACATAAAAGCTGTCCTCCGCCTCCGGATACATCCCGTTATAAAGTATAGAGAATACCTTGATCAGCCCAAGTTCGTTGTCAAGCAGGTTACCTGGATGCTGGTAGATGTTTATCCGCTCCTTTTCCAGCCTGTCTAATAAAGCATTATACTTCCGTTCCTTCACCAAGTTGATACAATCGTGGAACATTGAGTCCACATGAATCTTGTTCTTCTGGTACTCAATATCGGCATCATCCATCAGACTGGCGGCATTCCCCGCTGCCTCTTCGGCATACTCCTGCGGCACGTTGAGATATCTTGTAAAGACATCAACACATATCGCGCTGTCCTCAGCCGACACAGGAATCTCTTTCTTGGCTTCAGCAATCTTTTCCTGATTGTCGTCTTCCTTAGGGCTGCTCTTCTTACCATGGCATGCGGCAAGGGTCAGCACCGTTGCCACGCCCATCAGACATAAAACACAGTTTTTTGTTTTCATTAGTTTCTTGAGTTAAAATGATCATATTAGTTCATGTTCTTTTTTAATTGAGCATTTTGCACTTTGCGCACTTGTGACTTCACCCATTGCTGGTCCGATTTGGTGGAAGCATTCAGCACCTCGGCAATCATCTGCTTGTCCTTCCCGGCCTTGTATCTGTCACGCAGCTCCTTGCGAATCAAGGCAATGTTTCCGCATTTCTTATCCTTGAACTCTTCTATCAATTCTTTAGTCATAAGATTCCTGATCCGCTCCTCCCGTTTGCCCACTTTGTCAGCAAATAACACCTTGATCACCGTGGTTCTCAGTTTCTCATCCACCCACTTGCTCCTGTAGAGCCTCACCAGTTCCTCTCTCGTCAAGGAAGGCAGCACCTCCCTGCACTCGTTCAATGCCTTTTCATCCCACAGTGTGAAATGATACTTCTTGCATTGTGCCAAAATAAACTCAAAATCCGTCATATTATTCCTTTGCTTTTAATCATTGTGTTTGCAAAGTTACGTCATTATGAGTTTCTAGCCAAGCGTTTTTCATCCGCAAGCCTTGTGGAAGTGGAAGATTATTGATGTTTCCATAATATCACAGAATTACCCTTTTGCATCTGCATCATCCATCATGTTCTTCAACCGCTTCACGGCCTTGTCGAAATCGCTCTCCAACAATCGCATCTCACGTTCACGATAGATTTCAAACTCACGTTCAGCCTTCTCAATGGCCTCTTCGTGTGAAACAGAGCCTGTGCCCTCGAGTATGTTCTTCCTTAGGCGCAGTATCTGGTCATCCAAGGCTGCTATCCAGTCAGCCATCGTCATTGGGTTCTGCTCCAATGCCTGGAACTCAGCATAGTCCAGGAATTGAGAAGTCAGCAGGTTCAGACGCTGCAGTTCCAGCTCTGTGAGGTAGTTCTTCGCAATCTTTACATCATCGCGAGTGACATAGTTGCCCTTGAAGTTGGTCATGCCCACAAAAGGCTTCTCATTATCCACCCGCTCGTAGATCAGTTCTGCTGCCGTATGCTCATGCACGGCATAGTGCATCTTGTTCTGCACCGTTGCGAAGAACTGCTTCGTCATCTTTGCCCTTGGATCATAGTCCGTAGCAGTGGCATAGATGTCCGTCACCTGCTGATAGAAGTTCCGCTCGCTGCTGCGGATGTCACGAATGCGTTGCAGCAATTCACGGAAGTAGCGATTACCCCCCTGCTTCAGTCGCTCATCATCCATCGTGAAGCCTTTCTGGATATACTCATGCAACCGCTGCGTAGCCCAACGGCGGAACCTTACGGCAATGGGCGACTGTACACGATAGCCGAGGGCGATAATCATATCGAGATTGTAATGGTCAATCTCTCTTTGCACCTTTCGTTTACCTTCTTGGCGAACTAGAAAGAATTTCTTTCGAGTTGCCTCTTCGGTTAGTTCCCCATCTTGATAGATATTACCGACATGAAGACTAATGTTTTGAGGTGTAGTGGTATATATTTCTGCAAGATTCTCTCGCGTCAGCCACACATCCTCATCAGCAAAGCGCGTATTCACGCTTACTTTGCCCTCGTCGTCTTTATATAGTATCAGTTTGTTTTCTTTGTCCATGCCTCAAATCATTTTATCGGAGTGGAACCATGAGGCTGAAAGTAACCTCCTTTACTCCTTTACCTCCTTACTCCTCAACTTCTTACTCCGCTCGGCTTTCTTGCGTCCCTACGGTAGCAAGCGACCAAAGGTCGAGCGGCCGCTTTCGCTCTGCGAAGAACTTGCGAAAGTTGAGTTGTTTTATAATTCCGGTGATGTAAAACGGATTCTCCATAATGCTGCTTTTGTGTACAAAAGTAATCAAAAATTTCCAATTATACAAATTCTATCATAGAAAATCTATCATCAGGATTAATTCCTGTCCCGAAAGGGAGTGATGTGGAGTATATGACCCCTGTCAGAAGGGATTTATTCCCAAACGACGAGGTCACGAGGCAGGGCTATTTTCTTGGCTTCCCCTCTTGGGCCGTCAATATAATAATGTTTGGCCATGCGGTCATCGAACTGCCCGACAAAAGCACTTCTTATCCTTGCGCACTTCTCATTGATGGAGTTCAGCAACGGGTTTGTCACATCCTCAATGCTGTGAATCGCCTTGTCACTCATGCCCGACGGTCTCAGTTTCGCGTAGATGTCCGTCAGTTCCTCCCTATAGTTAGGCAGATGCTTGAACAAGATACCCTCCGGATGTTCCAAAAACAATAGAAAAACTGCCTTAACCAGCGGTTCCATCTTTATTTCCATGTCATTGTAGTCAGGCAACAGGATGCGGAAGTCCTTTGTAACGACCAAGCGGCTCAGCCTGTCGTCAGGATGAATCAGTTGCTCCAGGATGTACTCGGCAATACCACGCTGTCGCAACTTGGCTATTCTTTCCCTTACCTCCTCCAATAAGTCATTCGTGCTTTCCTCTCCAAGTTGAGCATTAAAACCAATTTCTGTATCAGTCTGGATCTTTAGATTGTCTTTCTGAAAGTCATCAAGAGATTTGTCCTCTATGTAAAAACCTCTCCTCTGCCTTTCTTGAGAGATTTGCTTTCCTATCCGATGCAGTTGGTCCGCCAATGGCTCACCGCTCTTTGGGGATAACGGGTAGAACCTGTTGACGGCCTTATCCTTTCCGTCACTCCCACGATGTATGTTCTCCGTACGCAGGAATCCATGCTTCATCTTTCCCTTGTCAGCAGGATTATTCAGGTATTGCAACAAGAAATCATTGCCAATGTTGATATTTGAGAGTTTCACCTCGTTCAGATAAGGAGCCCTGTACTGCAATACCTCCTTCTTCTTCAGCCGTTTGATGAGCATTGGCAGATAGATAATGTGGAAGCCAATCATCTGCCCCCAGCCGTCCAGCACGTTAGGATTCTTTTCAAACAGCTCCGTCAGTTCCTTATCCTCCTCATTGGCTACATAAATCAGCTCGTCTGGAGCCAGTCTCCCCTCAAGCTGAAATTCGAACGTGTTTTCCTCTATTTCGGGTTTATCTGAATCTGAGAGCAAAGCGAAACTGCTCTTGTCCTTTCTACCATTCCTCTGTTCCATTACAAACAAGGCAATCATTAGAATGGCAACAATCACGTCAATCACATTCCACACCGTCCGCCCCAGTGCAATCTTATAGAACGGCTGAAACAGCAAGGCCAACATCCCGAATATCCATGTGGCAGCAACCTTGTTGTTTTTGTAGTAGCGATATGCCAACCACCCAAAAGCCATTGCTGCCACGAAGCGTACCAGCATGAAATATCCGTACGGCATCGGAGCCAGACAGAGCAACAGCATAGCGGCAAGGGAGAGATATAACACTTTCATCGGGATACGCTTATTGAAGTATAACAAACCATTATTTGCGAGCAGCCTTTTATGGTATACATTTTCTGCAAGGTTCATAGCCTACGCTGACAACAGAAGTACGTGACGCTTGCTTCTTCTCGTCTGCTTGCCTAAGAATATAGCACGACGGATTATGATACTTCTTGCCTTTGGGAGTGATATAAACATCGCCATCAAGGTCAACCTCAACCCTTTCGTACATCGTTTGCTTCGCCTTCCGAGAAAAAGGCTGGAAAAATGGTGACACGCCATTACTCTCTTTATCAGACAAGGCGCCCACGCCCCATACAGAGCAGGCTCCCAATAGCACGCCAATACCACCGCTTACAATATGACTCTTATCTAATTTCATTGATAGCTTGTTAATTCTTTATTCAACTTGTTCTTACCATGCGCTAATATCTGCATTTGCTTCTACCTTTTTTTCGATGCTGTCAGGAAGAGCGGGGAAAAAATCATAGCCCGTGATGCGCTCAACATCGTCAACGGTATTGATGAATTGATCCCTTTTCTTCTTCCCCTCGTTATTCCTAATAACGAAGCCTATGGCTTTTGGTTCCCCCTGCAAACAGAGAATCACTTTAAAGAACGCTTCAGGAACCACCACTTTGTTTTCCCCAATTGTCTCATGCTCCCTGTTTAAGAATATAGGTCCACATACAATATATACATCTCCATATTTCTTTGCCCATCGCCTGCAGTCCTGTTCTATTTTGTTCCATACCCCACTGTTCAGACTTCTGTCTTGAGGACAAATGTTGGTTAGCAGGTTTGATTCCCTCATAGCTCGTTCATCCCACTTGTTGTCACCTGCAGGGCACATGTGTCCGCGTGACCATCTGCTTCCATGATAATCTTCATTCGTTGCTCTTGGAGTGGGCACTTCTTCATCTTCGTAATACGAATTGTCTCGCGGAACATCACCATCTACATGCTCTGCAGTCAGATGCCAGGCTACCCAATAGGGACACTTCGTATCTTTGTTATAGAATATAGTGTAAGCCAATCTATTTAATATAGTATCACCTTCAATGAGGGCAGGTATTTCTATACATATTTGTTGCGGCTTCACTTCTTGTATCTGAGCACAAGATACAAGCGAACTAAGGACAAGTACTAATAATAGTTTCAATTTCCTCATCTGATTTAATTCGTTAAATATGACAATTGCTTCTTAATCAACTCTTATCCATTTATCCCACAATAATCCTTGATACGCCTACTCCTTTTATCTACAAAGTCGAGTTCCCTGTCAATCCATGATTTATATATTTCAACGGATTCCGGCATAGGGTCACTAATCCACAACGGAGTATCAAGCCAAAACTGTATATTATAATTTTCATCCACGCAGTCTTGTAACATGAAGAAATCCACGTATCCTTTAAAATCAACGAACAACTCAAAGAAATCCTTACTTCTTTGCATGGCTGTTTCTAATGGTGAGGAACCTCCTTCGTAATAACGACGGATACACTCCAATGTCAAATCCCAACGATCTCGAATCTTCCGACTGCATCCTCTTGCTTGATTCATGCTCCACTTAACCTGCGGAAAGATGATTGAACCGGCAATGGTATATGACTTCTTTAAATATTCCTCACGATATTGGGGAAAAAAGGGAATGCTATCCATTATCTTCTGCCTATGCTTGTATCCTGCGTGCATGAAACTAACTATTATTGAATCACTACCAAAGTACATGTCATTCCACTTCAAATAATAGCCCTTTCCAATTGTCAGTTCCATCATTTGCCCATTTGGTAATGGCTTACTCCAAAGCAATTGATGGTAAGTCTTTAATGTGGCACTGGCAGAATCTGGGTCGTTTCCTCTGCTGTCAGTCCTTGCGTCGTATTTTACATCGATTTCGCTCAGATTCATACAAGTTCTTATTATTTTAGAATTACTACCGCAACAAGCATAATCCAGTTTTATAGGCAAGAATAATTATCGTAATTTCTCGTGTCTGTCAGATTATCAACTCTTTCTCTCCACTCCATTAATGTGTTCTCTATTAGATAATTCTTCAAACTGTTTTTCTATTTTGTTCAACTTTCCCAAAACTTCATCATTGTTATCCTCAGCCATTGCATCGACAAAGATTGAATTTACAAGTGACATTCCGATTATCCCCCCAAAGAACATCAACACAGAAAAATAGCAACGAGCAAATACTCCCCATCCAGCACTATTATTTGCAGCTATTGCATCTGGTAGTTCATACCATCCCTCAATTGAGAACAGACGGAAAATGCTATAAACACTAATGGCTGGATTACCGAAATATTCTGGTGACAACTTTCCAAATATAGTTGAAGAAAGGATTGAGAAGATAAGCAAAAATACAACAAAAGCAATAAAAACAAGAAATGTTGCTCTAAAAGCCAGCTTTATACCTTTAAGTAATTTTTGGATATTAGGAATGAAACGCAACATTTTGAATGACTTGAACAGCCTAAGACATCGTAAGGCAAGAACTGTATTGGTTGCCATTGTTTGATCAACAAAGATGCTGGCCAATGATGGCAAAGCTACAATAAGTACAATCAAATCAAATTTATTCCATCCTTGAGACCAATAGTTATTCCACCCAAATTTAGAGATTTTTGCTATCGCTTCAAATAAGAACAACAGAGTAAAAACTGCATCACTTATTGCAAACCATAGGGAATCGGGCCAAAACCCACCAATATACATGATGATAGTATTTAACACGATTGCTATCATCATAATACGTTCGTTACAGAAAAACCTCTTTATTCCTCCCATGTCAAATCTATTTGCTTTGTAATATATTAAAGGCCTTAGATGTCAATATCGTTATCTGGGTCATCATCATTTAGCAAAGCGATTTCGTTGAGCCATTCCTTCTCTGCCAAAGTTATTTCACTATCAACCTCTGCAATCGTTTTACATAGATTGTATAAGATGCGTCTATATAAACGTTCCAGGTTGGGTACTTTCTTCTCAAAAACAGTCGGCAAATACAATGAGTATCTTGATCCTAATTGCTCTGAACATTCACTAAGATAAGGGACCAAGTCAATTAAAGAAAGAGTTGCTGAATTCACTGTTTCCAGTTGTTTATAAGACAATATTTCTCTTTCACCTATCATTTTGTTTAAGAGAATCATTAGAGCAATACCTTCTGGTGTTGTAAAAGATGTCGGATGGTTTAAGCCATCATAACATCTTAATACGTCAATAAGCAAACAGAATTTCACATTATCAGCATGATTGTGTTTTATTCTGTATGCAACCGCATTGCGAATAGCAGAATTTGTCAATTTCGCCTCATAAAACCTTAGAAGCAGTTCTATAGCTTGACTTACTTTAAGGAAGTAATCCTCGGGGATATCATATTGCAACAAATTCGTAGTAAAATTTGAGTTTTCATCATTCACTTTCTCTTTATAAAGAGTGTACTGATTGTATAGCTGGCTAAACTTATCCATATTAATCTAATATTACTTCATCTATTCTTAAAATCTGCAGGCGTAATCCGATTATTTTATATACCGATTCAATATTTTCAGATATAGGTGTAGTGTTGAAATATTGAGGATACGTATTTTTCCACGCCTGTTCTTCTTTTGCATCAGTTCGGATATATAAGAAACGGGCCTGAGGTTTCATAACGGCTGTTTTCCTAATTTGACAGAATGGAACAGACTTTGTATCCAAAGTAGGAAGCAAATTGGATGCTGAAGCATATTCCTTATCTAGGAAAGGATAATCTTTTGTGCCAAAGATATGACGGAATACGGTGAAGTCATCCAATAAAGACTGAATATGCTTTAGTATATTCAGCTTTATGCCACGCTTATATTCTATGATAGCCTCATCATCCAACTTAAATCCATTGAAGTATTCATACAAATGCATTCCTTTTGTTATATGCTCGCTGTTCTCTTCAAAATATTTGTTAAGTTGTTTGTTTGAAAGAAGAGGTATAAATGGGTCTTTCACTAATGGTTCCATTGTCTCATAATATTTTTGTTCTTCTTTATACCATAGTGATAGATTTCCGATATAGGCTTTCATTCCTTGATATTTTTTGTCAAGCGATGCTTTTAGGTTTAACAGCTTGTCAATAACCATTCCAGCAATATGCATTTTCATCTTCTGTTCATTTGCCTGCATCTCTATCTTACGCATTCTTTCAGAAAGACTTGCAGACATTTCCTCATACTCTATCTCCAATTTACGCCGCTGGCTTTTTACATACCACCAATATAAAACTAAAATGATTAAAACAAGGCCGAACATACCAAATATACCCCAACACCAGCTATTCTGCAACCACATCAAGAAATTGTTACTAAGAGAAGCAACGGTTCCCCAGACAATGGCAAAAAAAGCCAAAACACCAATCAAATACAATTTGACTTTCCATGAGTTAGAATCAAATTCTTTAAGTGCAACTCCTCTTTCTGTTTCGTTGATTCTGTCACGCTGCTGTTTTAAATATTTTCTCTGGCCATCAAGAACTCCTGTATGAGCCTCCATTATCTTAGTACGCATTGACTGCTTACCAAGTGTTTGCATTAGAGTTTCGTAATCAGTTCTGAGTTTGGCATCCTCTTTCTGCATTTCCTTAAGCCTTACCTGTTCCTCGCCCAAAAGATTCCTGATTACAAATGCTTTGATAACAACATCATTCATATTGAATTGTACAGTCTGCTTCTTTCCAGAATTACCATCGGAAACGACAATTTCTATATCGCCCGAAAAGTCCACCTCTTTTATAATACAGGCCATACGATTAAATTGGGGGTCGCAGATATATGAATATGGAATATAACAGTAACCATTATCTCCAAACAATTCTCCCCATGAGTTTCGCACGACAAAATGTTTTGTTTCATCTGTAAAGCCAACAACGACCATAGCATGATATCCAAAGTCTGCAGACTCAACTTCTTCTTCTGTAGGTCGTTCAACGAATCCGGATGTGGAATAAAACGAATTAAAAACCTTAAGCGAAATGGCTACAGGATAGCCTTCTTGTATAGCAGACTTGATATCTTTCTCATTGACATTCACATTAAGAGCCTTGGTTATGCGCCTTTTCTTTCCGTCTGTATATGCCTCAACGCTAGGTTCATCGCAGAGAGAAAGAGTGTATGGGTGCAATGATTCCTTACAGATACCTTGCTCGCCCATACTCATGATGACATCCTGAAAACTACTTCCAGTATCCTCTAATTCTGTACCATTTGCATGACGCACATTGTAGTACACAAACGATTCTGACAAGTCGTATTCCTCCTGAGAATTTCTCTTGAGAAGGTACTCATAGATAGAAACAATAGAAAAAACACTACAGGCTCCTATCTGCCCCTGATCTTTTACCTTCGTAAAGAATTCACGCAGATCAACGTTCTTCTCTATAACTTCCTTAGGTTCAAAGGTTTCATTAAACTTTACTTCCTCGTGCTTAATATCAAAACGATGAAGGGTGCCATCTATAATAAAGCCTTTCTCTGTAAGGCGTTTTTCGCTATCTGCTGCATCCTGTTTCATCACGTCAATTTCTTCCAACTCTTTGTTTTTTTCACGTATATAGTTGGTTGACTGGCGTATTTCATTTCGAAGATTTTGTAACCTTTCTATCGGCAGTTTCACTTTTCCATCTTCGTCTGCACATAAATCGCCAAGGGGACCATAGATAATAATGTCTTCTTCATTTGGATCCTCTGCCTTTTCTTTTCTAACACAAGCATTATTAGCCTCTATGAAATAGTTTGCTACTTCTTCATCCAAATTATCAATAGTTAGCTGCTGGTCAGAAAACAGATTTCCTTTCAACAAAGCATCATCATATCCTAATATCACGGCAAGTATCGCTTGCTTTTCTGGAAGAGAATACTTAGGATCCTGTATAAATGCTGTAAGGTCATTAAATACATGTTTAAACTTTGTATCTAATGGCTCGGCCGTCTGAGCAACAATCGCCTCCTGGTGAATGTTTTTTTTCCATAAGGGAGTTATCGTACTTTCATAAAAATCAGTGAATAGATTTTTGTGCTTAGCCAAACATGCATTTGCAATTATTGCCGCTTTGTTTAAATCGACCTCCTCTGCTGTGACATCTTCACGTTCCATAATTCTTAGATATGAACGTCGCAGCAAGTAGTTCTCGAAATAATACTTGTCTAGATTCATCACAGACAAGCCTAGCGCAGAAACCAAGTGCTCTCTGTCAAAAATTCCTGCCTGTGTGAATATTGTATTATATTTCTCAATACAAATAAGAGCCATTTCACCCATGATTCGCAACAAGGAATCCTGATCAAGATTCAAGGCATACCCATCACTATTGGTGTTCTGCATTACAACAATTTGTTCCAGAGTGTTCTGCTCTAACTTTAAGCCAGCGAAATTATTCAGCATTTGCTTTTGAATGCTTTTCTTTTCAACCTCTTCGTCAGCTGTAATGTTTCGAAACTCTTTTGGTGATATGATGTTGCCAAGATTCTCACATAATCCCATAATCATGATTGTATAGTGAGACTGGATATTACTTGTGGCTTGAATGATACGGATTGCTTCTTCACATGCATTGACATTATACAATGGAACGATGAGAGACAGTAGTAAGCTGTTGCTATCACCAGGGTTGTTGATAGTAACTGTGCTTTGATGTAGTCTTTGGAAGAAATGGCGCATGTCCAGAATCCTATCCTCTCCAACAAGCGTTTCTATTTCCTCCAATTTTGTATCATAAATATCATTCATCGTAGAGACAAAGTTGAAAGAAGAACTTGAATCTCTCACTGCCTTTTTTATCTCTGTCTTCCCTTCCTCAAACGACCAATTCATCGAGGTGAAGTATGAAGAAGCATCAGCCTCTCCATACTTCAGTATATACTTGCCAAGACGAGCTGTATATAACTTCAAATCTTGGCCGATAAGGATTGTCGCGGTATGTCTCATAAGCAATGTATCCGCAAAATGGTTACTCTAAAGTTTCAATAAATCTTAATTCTTTCTCCATGAGGTCAGCGATTTGTTCGTTACCCCTTGCAAGAAGTTCATCGTTATCCATATTCAACTGCGAATATTTATCGCGATAATGTAACTTGACGTCAGCACGAAGCTGCTTAATAGCATCTTGGCCATTGTCTTTTTGCCATGTAGTAATATAATCCTTGAACTGTGGACGTAATGTGAATATGTTGCCAACAAAAGCAGTAAAGGCATCATTTCGATATGTGGCTAACTCAACCCAATAATCAAATAATGCTTTTCCTGTTTTTTTATTTTTTACATAATACTTACCATTTTCATTCTTAATAAGACCAAAGATGAATCCTCGCACCCACATCTCGATATCTCTTAGTCCATCATCCTTAATCGGTTCCAAAGAGAAGTTTTCTTTCATCATCCTGTTATATAGGTTGAAATCAAAATGTGAGAAGATGGTACTATTCTTATATTTCTGGCGATAGTTTTCAAGAGAGCCAATGAAATAAGCAGGAACCACACCGATTTGATTATAGATAATTATACGGTCATTCATTCCAAGGCGAGTGAAATTAATCTTATCGCCACCAGCAAGGCGTTCTAACCTGCCGTTTTCTTTCAGAATTGTACTATCCATGGGGACACCAACATATGTAAAGTGAGCAACTCGGTAACCCACCTCACCACGCGTATTAATATTCAATAGAGGTGAAGCTTTACTAAGAGCCATACGAAGGATTCTGTCTAGTTCTTCAGGATTATCTTTATCCATTTGTTTCATAACATCATCAATTGTAGTATTACCCCATTTCTTTGCGGTTGGTAGCGTAATAGTATAATCGAGCAATGCATTCTCTATCTCCTCTGTAGTTCTGACATCTATCTCGTAGAATTGTTCAGGATAAGTCAGGCCATTCAAGAAATCGACAATTTGAATCTCATCATCATTTATACCAATGGTATTTATAGCCTGTTTTGCGAGGTCTATCTGGAAAGAAGCGGCATTATTCCTATTGACATTATTTTGGAGTGCTGCAATCCTATTGTTGAAAGCCGTATTAACTGACTTTAGTTTATTTTCTATGTTATGCAGTTTGAGTTGCTCTTCAGTGATTGCCTGAAGCAAAGCGCTAAAGAAAGTTATAGCACCATCTCTGCGCTTTATTTCGCGGATATTGACAGCAAGAGCCATCGCAGCATCACAAACACCTTGGCGAAGATCCTCTACTTTACTTTTCGTCTTAAAGAATTTGCCACTATATTCTTTCAGGTCAACACAGGCAACTTTAATAGCATTTTCAAGGCGTGGCTGGGATTCTGTCAGTTGGTCTTTTTCACTATTCATTTCGCCAAGGAAAAGATTAATTTGGCTTTGTAATCCTTCCAAAACATCCTTTGCAAGACCAACACCACACTCTTGATTGACACTCTTTACAACTAGTTTATGTAACTCTGCAAAAACACGTGTCTTTAACTCAATTACTTTAGCTTGGACTTCATCATCATTAGGACGAGCTACCGTTTCTATGTATGCCTTAACAGACCCCTCTGCTGCCTGGTCATCATCAATATCTTCAAGTGGGAATCTAGGATTCTTGGATAATAAGAAATCAATAACGTTATCATTCTCCGAACCACCGTTTTCGCGTATATTAACATCTGGAGAGTCGATCCAATTGTTAACAATCATATTTGCATCCAGACAACTATTAAGCATACGTTGTATGATACGCTGAGCATTTTTCAGGGCATTAATCTCACACATGTCTTGACCCCTAAATAATATCTCACATGCTCCCATACCGCTGACCCAAGCACGTTTATTGCCGACCATACCATCACCGTTCATGATGCTCTTTTCAACGTTATCTGTAACAGAATCAACAGATCCAGACAATTCTCCTGAAGAGGTCACAAGTGCGAGTGAAATCATTTCCGCCAATTGGTCGATGTTGCTATAGGAGTCACCACCTTTGTTCTTGTTGTCAATAAAAAAGAATGCCGAGAAAGGTCTGTTATTTACATCTTGTGTACTGGTTACATAATCAAATTGCAAACCTTCAGTACCATTAAGGTGCATAAAGTAATCGAGGTCAACAATGCTGCCATATGTATTGGGCTTGACACGTTCCATTCCATATTGTGACATACATTCGAAAACATCGGGTAAAACAGCATAGCCAGTTATTTTACACTTTCCTAGTGCTTGTCTGATTACATAGGCCATATTAATAAACGTTCCAGCACCAGTACCTCCACACATAGAGAATACCATATGTACCTCTACATCACCGACATAGTCCGCATCGTACTTTTTGTTTTCCTTTATGTTAGCAGCGGTAATACGCCCAACAGCATCACGCACTTTATTAGCCAACTCTTCAAAATTACATGTAAGAGCGAAACGACCATTACTACGAATCTGTCCTGCACCTTTAGTCATTGCTGTGAGTGCAAAGATATTATCCGGATGAACCCAAGAAAAATGCCGTTTACTAGTCACATAAGCTGCTTGTGCATCTTCAACCAGAATAGGAGTTTGCTCGTTAGGAGCAAGACTTACCGGACCATATTTACTGGGTAACTCTTTTTTATATGCATCACCATCCGTATCAATTCCGAGGAATCCTATCATTGGCGGAACTTCGCCATATGTTTCAACGAACATTTTCTTTGTGTGCAGCAGGGCATTCATACCTGTTCCACCAAGACCTACATAGAGGCATCTTTTAATTTTTGTAGCCATAGTATAACAAATTTATAGTTTTCGTTAATTGATTGTTATTTTTATCTTGGTCTTATCATTGACGTTTTCAACAACATAATCGTTGGGAGCCTTTAATATAGAGGTATAAGGGTCAAAAGTATAGTCCTTTGTCCTCACAACTCTTAATGTCTTCTTCTTTGCCCCACATTCAAAAGCCAAAGGAGATGACCAAACTTCATTTTTCTTGTATAGTATTTCACCTGTGAAGATTCTACTTAACAGCCCTTGCTTCATCTTCACATTTGTGAATACAACCCTACGTTTACCTTTTACATTCACTTTGCTGAAATAAGGGTCATTGATCAGTATAGTTTTTACTCCTATTGTCGGAAATAGGAAGTGTTTAATGATTAAGAACCATAGAATCAATGCGGCAAGTATTAATATACCTATCCACATCAATATCGTTTTCAGTGGGTTCCAAACAACAGAATATTTAGAACGTAGTGAAAGAGTGTATTGCTCAACGGGCTCATCGTTAATCTTATCAAGCTTTTGTGGTCTCTGGGCCTTGACTGTAAGATAACGGCTACCTTCCTTTGCGTCAGGATTAAAAACTATAGAAAGAATGCTTCGACCTTCATCTTTGGTAGAAAGAAAGATCTTGCCATTTTCTACTTTATGACCTGCAAAGAATAGTTGGAAATCCTTACCACCATCAGGGTCTGCCACATATAGTTCCACAATAGATCCATCCTTTTGGGCCTCATCGTTGAAAATCGCTTTAAAGTCAACATTTAACGTATCTTGACCGCTTTCTCCCCAGAACAAGAAGCTGTCATACCATGTGGCCTTTCCCATATCTGTTTCTTCTGATATAGTCTCCAAAACACGTTCAGGTTTATTGGTCATAAGAACCTTCACTTTTGGATTAATAATATCAACTTCACCAGACTTTACATCAAAAGTAAATTCATAAGTCTGGGGAATAGCGGCATTTATCTCTGTAATGGACTTCTTTGCATTGATCTGAATAGGTACAATGCCGTTCTTTATTTTATCACCAGGTATTTTAACATCAAAGTACGGATCACTGCATGTCACTTTTGCTCCATACTCACCAGCAGCAGAAAAGCCCAACCTATGAACTTTCTTCAGGTTAAGGGTATTAGCATGGATCACAAGTCCTTTGTCAAAGCTACCAAATACAGGAATTCCTTTTCCTTTAGACGCATCAACGACAAATTCATTGTCACAAAGATTAATAACTTTTGCAACTCTTGCATCAATGGCGGCTTGGGTTAGCTGAACATAAAAAGCGTAGGTGTTTGGATATTTCCCACACCAGTCACGAAGTTTCTTTACTACAGCATCCATACCATTTATGTTATCTTGTCCATCTGTCAACAATATAACATAGTTGTCCTTATGCAAGTCGAGATGGCCATCTATGGCATCCCATGCAGCACATATATTTGTATTAGCACGAATGGTAACAAAACCGTCTAGTTCTTTTTCAATATCATTCCATTTGTACTTTCCTGCTTCAAAATTATAATGACGGAGCACTTTATCCTGAAAAGGAATGACATGCAATGTGGTTCCTGTTGTATGCTTTACAAGATCATTCTTTAGATAATCTTTTGTAGGCTGCCATATGTTTGGGTTGTTGCCAACACCTGTCATTGATCTAGTACAGTCCAAAAGATAAATATAGTTGCGCTCTCTTTGAGCTATCACTGATACTGATATTATCAGAGACAATAGGATTATTAGTGTCTTTAAGCGGCTCATAATATATGTAGTTTTAAAGTATAGCTGATAACAGCTGCCTATTGTCCTCCCCAGTTTTGGCTAAATAGTTTTTAGTTATACATAAAGACGTGGGAGTCACTACTTCTCGCTTATCCCATGTGCTGGTTCTCGTATTGCTTCTCTCTAAGGATAAGTAACTCGAGTTTGCCCACGCAATGATATATTGTACAAATACAATACATCCAACGTGGAAGTTTCGGTTGCGCTCCTTCGAAGAGAGTTCTAATTGCGAGATTAGCACATCGAAGATAACGTTCGTAAACGTCCTTTTCCAATATGTTTTGACCCACTTCCCCCTAAAGGCTAATCGAGTCAAATGCAAAGATAAATAGTTTTTTTGTTTATTCCAAAATTTTTCAAGAAAATTTTTAAAAATATGTTTTCACAAGGCTTGTGGAAATGGTAAAAGCGGATTTATTGGAAGAAAAGATTGTCAAAAGGAACAAAAGATAGAGTCGTAAACATGTGACTTCCGATATGTAAATGCGTGACTTGCTACAGCGCCTAAACCATATTTACAATTTTCTGAGAAAATATTTGAAAAATTGACGAAAACCTACATAAAAATTATAAGTTACCGAAATACAGCTTGTTTAATTGTGTAGGTTTATAAATATTAAAATGTCAAACCTACACAAATCGGGGTTAATCAGGCATCCGTTCTTGTTCTGGCGATGCGTCTGCTCCGTTCCTGACGAATATTCCCAGCGTGGGAATCCATCGAAAGTCGGTCACTTTCAACTTGAGAGTCGGTCACTTTCAACATGAGAGTCGGCAGCTTTCTACTTGAAAGTCGGTCACTTTTCACTTGAGAAACGGCCACTTTGAAGCCGTAGAAACGCCACTTTCACATTGCAGAAGTGCCATTTCCACACTATAAACGTGGCGTTTTGACAACATAAATGTGCCACTTCTACTGCATAGAAACGCCACTTTCACTACCTAAAAGTGGCGTTTCTGTGGAATGTAGGTTTGTCTTTTTCAAAATAGCAAACCTACACAGGATAATTGGCTTATTTACAAAAGGTTATCTAAAAAATGTAGGTTTTTGCTCATTTTCAACAATTTTTGTAAGAAAATTGCAAGGCAATAACATACGAGCAAGGTAATCAAATCTGGGGCTATGCATTTTTTGACTGCTAAAGTGACATTTAGCAATAGTAAAAGTGGCATTTTTAACCAGTTACCCGGCACCTAACTGGTCGATAGGTGCCGGGTATCTTGTTGATAGGTGCCGGGTATCTTGTCAAGAGCTAACGGGTATCTTGTTGAGAGCCGGCGGCTTTTTCCCTATCAGTCTGTTTACTTTATCTTCACCGTGATGGTGTTGAGGTCGCGGTCAAGGCTGGAGGTGCCGACCATGAGCTCGTAGCGGCCTGGGATGACACGCATGGTGTTGGTCTTAGTGTCCCAGCACTCGAAGCGTTCGCGAGGGAAGTCAAGTTCGATGTGCTTGGTCTCTC
>JAEEGL016713600.1_pt1 | contig 17609 bp, 15 predicted proteins | sample 9134231 | NCBI WGS metagenome assembly JAEEGL01 (sample SAMN16246548, study PRJNA631951) | gut metagenome | biome: gut microbiome; feature: rumen; material: fiber-attached | host: Bos | place: Iran: Karaj | collected 2018-10 | reverse complement strand
TTTTTTATAAAAGCGGCTTTACAAGCTTTTGCCCAAGCCAATATTGACCCTCGTCAACTTAAGGAGCAACGGGTGGGGGTAATAGTGGGATCTTCGGTGCATGCATCTTTTCATTGTTTTGAAGTGTATAAGAGATGGAAGAAGGGTACCTGGACTGATGCAGATACCACGGAACTTAAAAATTATTTAACTACTCCTTTGGCTCAGTGGGTCAGCCGCTATTTTGGTTTTACCGGCCCTTTCCAGACGGTTGTAACAGCTTGCGCCAGTGGAACAGATGCTGTTGGACTGGCCAAAAATTGGATAGAGACCGGTTTGTGTGATGTGGTGTTGTGCGGCGGCACGGATGAAATTACAGAGAGCCCCTATGATGGATTTATCCGTTTGTTGGTATCGACAAACGAAAGGTGCCGTCCCTTCTGCAAAACCCGCACGGGTATCAATATCGGCGAAGGGGCCGCAGCATTATTGTTGGCCAATGAATCAACCATGAAAAAAATTCACTTACCCTGCCAAGGATATATCTTGGGATACGGGAATTGTTGCGACGGTTTCCATCCCACGGCTCCGGATCCCAACGGAGTCGGTCTGCAGAAAGCCTTGTCTTTTGCTTTGACTGACGCCGGGAAGAAAGCGGAAGAAATTGCTTTTATCAATGCACATGGTACGGCCAGCCAGGCCAACGATAAAGCAGAATCTATAGCTTTTAGGGCAGTGTTGCCTCAAGTGCCTGTGTGGGGCTCAAAAGCAGTAACGGGACACACATTAGGTGCTGCCGGCGCGATAGAAGCCGTTTTGTCACTGCAAGCTTTAAGTAGGCGTTTAGTACCACCCACAATCGGTTTCACTACGCCGGATGAACAACTGCAGTTGGTGCCTACTACCCAACCGACGGAAATTACAAAACGTTGTGCAGTATCCGATTCGCTGGCTTTTGGCGGGTGTAATGCTGCAATTGTGTTAGGAGCTGCTGATGTTGCCTAAACTGTTTGTAAATGGATTTTCATATCTAACGGGGGATAGCGTTCTGGAAGATTTCGCTTCTTTTATGGACGTGCGTAAATTACGCCGGGCAGAACCCATTTCCCGAAATGCGTTGCTGTGTGCTTTCCAGGCTTTGGAAAAAGCCCAAATAAAGCAGATTTCCTCCGCTAATTTGGGAATTAGTTTGGCAATGGGAGCAGGAGCATTGGGAAGTACACTTAAATTTATGGATAGCATTATAGAAGATGGAGATGAATTGTCTTCTCCTACGGCGTTTGCCAGTTCTGTTCATAATTCTACGGCTCTTTCCCTTTCTATGTTTTTAGGAATTCACGGGCCTTGTGTAGTGACCGGGCAATTGGATGCTTCTTTTGGGGCGGCTCTTTTAACTGCACAGCAATTTTTAGCCAAACAAATGTGCCAACAAGTGTTAGTGGCGGTAACGGAAGATATCAATCCGTTATTAACGGATCGCTTACAAAAAGATGAACAAACGTTGGCTCCTTTTGTTTACCAGCCTCATTTAACAGCCAGCCGTTTGGCAGGAGCTTTTGTCGTCAGTGCACAGGCTACACCGGCCACGGAGTTTGTGCTGGATAAAATCATACTTTCCAACACAGGGGAATATCAGACGCAATCCCAACCGCTTTTGCCCATTCAATCGTGTGCACACAGTATGTTGTTGTTGGCTACCTATTTGCAACAGGGAAAGCCCTTTTCTTTGAAGGAACAATTCGCCGGAACATTGTTGGAAATGGAGGGGAGACCGTATGTTTTCTCTTGAGAGGGTTGGGTGGATTGTAGAAGATATTTTCCGCACAGAGTTGGTAAAACAACGGCGAGACACGTTTGCCTTTTTCGATAGCCGGGCAGATTTGAATTTGCATGAGATCCAACCGGAAGTACTTTGTCTTATTGCGCAACAGGTGGGAGCCTTCTTTGGTTTTACGCCGGAGACATTTTCTTCGTTGCAAGAATTGACGTTGCAAGCTTATCAAGCGTATCAAAAGAATCGATTTGTTTATTTATCTACTTCAGGTAGTACGGGAACCCCAAAGCAAATTTTGCACACGCAAGAGATGATGGAAATTGAGGGAAAAAGTGTAGGAAAACATTTTAAACAGGCCAAGCGGTTGATTACACTTACCCCACGCCAACATTTGTACGGGCTTTCCTTTGCGGTGTTTTTTCCGGCTGTTTACGGAACTCCTACCGTGGCGTTAGCCCCATTGCCTACGCAACCGTGGCATACACTACTGCGGGAAGGAGATGTGATGGCTGGGTTTCCTTTATTTTGGGAATATTTTTTAAAAGGGGGGAATGTTTTTCCTGCCGGTGTGACGGCGGTTACTTCCACAGCCCCCTGTCCAAAAGGGTTATTTGACCGATTAAAACAAGCCGGCGCACAACATGTAGTTGAATTATATGGCGCTACAGATACAGGCGGAATTGGCGTGCGTCATGATGAAAATGTGCCTTTTGAAATAAATGATTTTTGGGAAATTGATGCTGCGAAACAGCCGGTGTTAATTCGCCGTAAGGGAATAGAGAAATGGATTCCTTTTCCCGATAAAGTAGAGTTTGTACCGCCGCGGGGAATTTTTCCGTTAAAACGTATGGACCGGGTGGTGCAAGTAGCCGGGGTAAATGTTTCGTTGGATTTTATAGAAAAAGTATTGCTTCAGTATCCGGCCGTCAAGAAGGCCAGGGTTCGCCTGATGCGCCCGGAAGAAGGGAAACGCTTAAAAGTATTTATTGTATTAAATACAGGATATGACTCAAGCGTATTAACTCCACTGCGTGCGTATTTAACTGCGCATTTGTCTTCTCATGAAATGCCACGCTCTTTTACGTTCGGGGCAGCGTTGCCTACCAATGCTATGGGAAAAGACGCTGATTGGTAAAATATTGAGAAAATCAAAGACTTTTTTGCCGTTTTGAATAAAGGAAAATAAGAATTTCCTTTATTTTTTCACTATTTTTATAAATGTCACCTGGCGAACAATCCCTTATAATTAGTATAATCTTAATATGCTAGTTTCTATTATTACCGTGGCTTATAACAGCCAGGATACGATTGCCAAAACGATAGAATCTGTACTTGCGCAAACCTACCCTTCTATTGACTATGTGATTGTAGACGGCGCTTCTACAGATCGTACTGTTGAAATTGCACGATCTTACCAAGAAAAATTCAAAAATAAACCGGGTAAAACGTTGCGTATTGTTTCCGAGGCTGACAAAGGAATGTATGACGCCCTTAACAAGGGGGCGCGTTTATCGTTGGGAACACTGGTAGGCAATATCAATGCAGATGATTGGTATGAGCCGGATGCCGTTGAAAAAATGGTGCGTTATTACCAACAAGATAATTTTGATTGTGCCTGGGGAAATATTTTAATTCATAAAACGTCGGGGAATATGTTAAAGCGGGCCCGTATCGGCCAGTGGTGGAGTACGGCGGGGTTTTGTCATCCGGCCATGTTCACGCGGCGTGAAATTTTACTGCAGAATCCTTATATCTGCCACAACATGTATGACGATTGGGATTTTATTACCCACCTTTATACCTCCGGCAAGCATTTGCGCACTTACAACGATTTGATTTCTCACTATAACTTTGGCGGAATGAGCACACAAAAGGATTGGAATCAGGTGAAGAAGCGTATCGGAATGAAATACGCTGTTTACCGCAAGTACGGGTTATCACGGTGGCACTTCCCGGAATGTGTGGCTATTGAAAGTGCCAAGTATTTGTTGGGATAGTTATGAAAATTTTACTTATCAATTCTGTTTGCGGCACCGGTAGTACCGGGCGCATTTGTACAGACCTGGCCCAACAATTTGAAAAAGAAGGGCACACTGTTAAAATCGCCTACGGGCGACACGGATATGTGCCGGATAAATTTCAAAAATATGCGGTGCGTATCGGTACGGATTTGGATGTAAAACTTCACGCGTTGCAAACACGGCTGTTTGACGGACACGGTTTCGGTTCCAAAAACGCAACTAAAAAATTTCTAGAATGGGCCGACCAATATAACCCCGATTTAGTTTGGTTACATAATATTCACGGGTACTATATTAACGTGGAAATGCTGTTTGCGTGGCTTAAAACCCGCCCGAATATGCAAGTAAAATGGACATTGCATGACTGTTGGGCGTTTACCGGGCATTGTGCTTATTTTACTATGGCAAATTGCAACAAATGGCAAACGCATTGTGATAATTGCCCGCAACTACGCCAATATCCGGCTAGCTGGCTGGATAATTCCCAAAGCAATTTTGACCGTAAAAAAGCCGTTTTTACCAGTGTAAAAAATATGCAGTTAATTACGCCTTCCAAATGGTTGGCGGATTTAGTCAAACAGAGCTTTTTGAAAGAGTATCCGGTTGAAGTTGTGTATAACACGATAGATAAAACTATTTTTAAACCTACTCCTAGCGATTTTAGGCAAAAACATGGCCTTGAAAATAAAAAGATTATCCTGGGCGTAGCCAGCACTTGGGATGAGCGCAAAGGACTGAAAGATTTTATGAAATTATCCCACATGTTAGATGACAAATACGCCATTGTATTGGTGGGATTGACCGATAAACAAATGAAATCGTTGCCTAAAAATTGTCTGGGTATTAAACGTACCAATAGCCCACAGGAATTGGCAGAAATTTACACCGCTGCAGATGTGTTTTTTAATCCGAGTTTAGAAGAAACTTTTGGGCTCACTACTGTAGAAGCACTTTCATGCGGTACGGCAGCTTTCGTGTATAAGGGAACGGCTTGTGAAGAAATTTCCTGTGAATACGGGGGGCAGGTCATTTGTCCGGGAAAATTGCAGGAATTAATCATGTGTTTGGAGAAAAGTGGTGCAGCTTCCTAATTTGGTAATTACAAAAGACGGATTGTTCCGAGTATTTTATTCGTGTTTATTGTGTTTTACGGCACTGTACTTGGTGTTGGCTCCTTTTATGCCTTCCTACGTTACGTTATTGCGTCTGCCAAGTTTGTTGGTCGTAATGTGCATTGCCGGGACTTATGTTATATTGCGCAAGTATAATTTGTACGAAATCGCGGCTGTTCTTATTATCTTCTTTATCATTCTGCTAAACTGTTTGTTGTATCCTGAAACGATTACCGGTGAAACCATGTATAGAACCGCAGGGTTTGTTGCTTTGGTAATGTTGATCTTTTCAAGCAATGCGGTTCATTTAGACACAAAAACGATCAGGCTTACATACATTTTTTGTATTTTCTGTGTTGTTATATTTTTCGGCTATTCATTTTCTTCTTTTGCGCACTGGGATACAAAACGTTATATCAGTGCTTTAACATTGGGTTTCAATAACCCCAATTTTACAGGAATGCTTTTATTCTTTTTATTCTCTCTATTGTTTATTTGTAGGCCTCCAAAGTTCGTAATGTTGAGCTATGTATTTGAATTAATCGTTTTGTACTTGCTTTTTAAGACACAATCACGTACATCTTTTCTTTCTGCATTGTTAATACTCCTTCTCTGTGTGCTGATAAAGCCCAAACCTTTACCAAAGGGAATTATTATGGCAGTTAGCATCATTCCATTCCTTTTTGTGAAAGGTTATTTGGAATTATACGGTCACCTTTTGGATGGCGGAATATTTTTGGGAAAAGAGCTTTTTACGGGGAGAGAACGAGTTTATGCACGCTACTTAGATCATATTCAAACGCCTTTGGATTATCTTATTGGTCATGCACAAGATGAAATGTTTGCAAATGCACATAATGGGCCATTGGCTATATTTGTTTCTATCGGTATTTTAGGATCTATCTGTTTTTTTGGAATTTTGTTCTATAAATTATTTACTTATAATCGAGCCATCTCAAATAGAGAAGCTGCTGCCGCTATATTGGTTTTGTTAGCCTGTTTTGTTAATTCTTGCGGAGAAGCTGCTGCGTGGACGGGGGGATTCCCTCTATTAATTTTTGTTTATATCACCCTTGTATTTGCCAATTATAAAGAGGCTAAAGATTAGTGTATGGGGAGCAACATTGTGTTGAAACAAACTAAAAAAATCTTATTTTTAACGAATATTCCTTCCCCGTATAGGGTTGATTTTTTTAATGAATTTGGAAAATCGTACGATTTAACGGTTGCTTTTCAAGCACATTCGTTTGCACACAGGCATGCTTCCTGGAAAAATTTTGAGGCTACTGCCTTTCATCCTCTATTTTTAACACCCTCTTTCCGATTTAAAAAACACGTATTATGTTGGGATGTGTTGGATGTTCTTAAACAACCGTGGGATGCTATCATAATGGGTGGATATTCTTCTTTGACGGATATGTTGGCAATAGAATATATGCGCCTGCGAAAAATTCCATTTTATTTTGAAGCGGATGGTGGACTGATTCGACAGGATAATAAATTGAAATTTTGGTTTAAAAGGCATTTCCTTTCTGCTCCTTCCGGTTGGTTAAGTAGCGGTAAAGAAACGACAAAATATTTAATACATTACGGAGCAGATCCTAATAAAATTATTGAGTATCCCTTTACCTCGGTATATGCGGCGGATATTTTGTCGCAAATACCGGCAGAGGAACATAAACAAAAATTACGTCAGGTGTTGAACATTAAAGAGGAAAAAGTACTCATTTCGGTAGGACGATTTATTTATAGTAAGGGATATGACGTGCTATTTAAAACGGTTACTAAATTACCCAAGGATATTGGGGTTTATATCATAGGGGACGAGCCTACAGAAGAATTTATACGTTGGAAACAAGAGAAAAATTCAAGACAGGTTCATTTTATAGGATTTCAATTGAAAGATGAATTGAAAAAATGGTATCAGGCAGCGGATGCTTTTGTTTTGCCTACGCGCGAAGATGTGTGGGGCCTTGTTATTAACGAAGCTATGGCGCAGGGATTGCCCATTATTACTACTGATAAATGTGTAGCCGGGTTAGAATTGGTACAAGAGGGGGAAAACGGCTATATTGTACCAGCGGAAGATGTGACAGAGCTGACGGGAGCTATTGCTCGCTTATTTGCACAAGATTATCGTGCTATGGGACAAAAATCGCTAGAGCTTATTCGGCCGTACACTATTGAAAATATGGCAAAACGCCACCTGGAGGTTTTTTATGGAAATATCTAAGATCTTGCCTCTTGCAGTAGCTATTCCTACCATGAACCGTCCGCAAACGTTACAGCGCACGTTGGAGAGTTATTGTGCTGCTGACTTTTTGCCTAAACAGATAGTGGTAGTGGATCAATCTCAAACAACGGAAATGCAAGAAAAAAACAAACAGTTGTTGGAAAGAGTGTCTATTAAAATTCCTCAAGTATCTTATATTTATCAAAAGGAGCCATCTTTGACGCAGGCGCGTAATCGAGCCACTCTAGCAGCCACTCAGGATATTATTGTCTGTTCAGATGACGATGTAGATGTGTATAAGGATACCCTTAAAAATGTGTATGATTTGTTTCAAAATTCTAAAATTGCTATGGTGGCTGGGCTAAACGATTGTTCCCAGAAAACTACCAGTAAAATAGGGTATTTATTGGGAACTAAATCGTTTGGAAAACGTAAGATAGGACATGTAACAGCGTCTATGTTGGGGCGTTTCCCGGAGGGAGATATAAAGGGTGAGATCCCCACGCAGTGGGCCATGGGCTTCTTTTTTGCTGTGCGTACACCATTGCTGAAGAAATGGAAAATTCAATGGGATGAGAATTTGACCAGTTATGCATATGCCGAAGATTTGGATTTTAGTTATAACTATTATAAGTGTGCTGTGAAAGAACAGTTAAACTGTGTCCTAAGTGATAAGGTTCATGTAAAACATTTAGGAAGTAAGGAATACCGTATCCCCTCCCAAAAGACGACCTATATGTATGTTTGTCACCGGTACTATTTGGCATTTAAACATGGCAAAGGGCGGAAAGAAAACTTGGCTATGTTATGGTGTAATTTCTGGATGTTTATTTTCCGGATTGTAAAAAGACAACAACCTAAAGATATGTTAAAGGCAATGGTTTATTGTTATAAGAACCGTGCAAAAATTAAAAAGGGAGATTTGTCTTTCCAATAGATTCTATGGCGAGTATCAGAAAAAATCTAACACTACAAACCTGTTACCAAGTACTTAGTGTATGCTTGCCGCTTATCACGGCCCCTTATTTGGCCCGTGTATTAGGGGCGTCTGCCTTGGGAATTTTCTCTTATACATCTGCGGTGGTGGGGTATTTTACATTATTCGCTTTTTTGGGAACGGGCAATTACGGTACGCGTACAGTTGCCGCGGTGCGGGATGATGCAAAAGCTCTTAATACTAATTTTTGGGGTATTTTTGCATTACAAGTTTGTTCTACCGTTTTATTGAGTATTGCTTATATCGTATATCTGTTGTTCTTCTGCCGGGACAATCAAATAGTTGCGGCTATTCAGGGACTAATGTTGCTTAGTTGCGTGACAGATATCAGTTGGTTGTTTTTTGGATTGGAAAATTTTACCGTTACCGTTACCAGAAGCATATTTATTAAATTACTTACGTTGGTTTGTATTTTACTCTTTGTCAAAAGCCCCGGAGATTTGTGGCTCTATACTTTGATTATGGCTGGAGGAAGCGTTTTGAGCCAAGCTATTTTGTGGTTTAATTTGCCGAAAGAGATTCATTTTCAATGCCCTGCTCTAAGGGAAATCATAGGACATATTACACCCAATTTAATGTTGTTTTTCCCATTGTTGGCCATATCGGTCTATCATCTAATGGACAAAACCATGTTGGGAATTTTGAGCACTTACGAGCAAACCGGGTTCTATTACAATGCCGATAAAGTAGTAAATATTCCATTGGCAATTTTGAATGGGGCGGGAATAGTTTTGCTACCACGAATGTCTGCCCTGACAGAAGCTAAAAATTATCCGGAGGCTGATAAATTATTTGTGCAAACCTTCTGTGCTATTGCAGCTATTGGTGTGGCTATGGGGATTGGGATAGCAGCTGTTTCTAGAGAATTTGTTCCGTTGTTCTTTGGTCCCGGATATGAACCCTGTGTTTTATTGGTTTACTTCTTCGCTCCTATTTTTATTATTAAAAGTTTCTCTCATGTGTCCAGTACACAGTTTTTAATTCCGCGGCATCAAGAGAAAAAAATGACTTTTGCCATTTGTATAGGGGCTGTGGCTAATTTAATTTGTAATATTACCCTCATTCCTGTTTATGGGGCAGTAGGGGCTGTTATTGGTACTCTGGTAGCCGAACTGCTATCCTTCCTGTTCCAGTTTAAGTTTGTACTTATGGCTATTTCTCTAAAGAAAGCTTTTACACAAGTGGCCATTTATATTTGTATGGGAATTATAATGTGGTTGGGAGTTAGATGGATACATCCTTATTTACCGGGATCAGTCGTTGCTTTATTGATTGAAATCATTGTGGGAAGTGTTATCTATACTGGATTATGTGCCTTATATTGGAAAAAGACACATAATCCGTTGTTATCTCAACTGTATCAGTATTGTCAAAGTATAAAAAACAAATTGTATAACAATTGAATATTCGGGATATATGACATGGATAAACAAGTAAAATTAGATATAGTAAGGCTAAAAGAAATTGAGTTGGATATTTTAAAAAAATTTCACCAATATTGCGAAAAATATCAATTGCGGTATTTTTTAACGGGAGGGACGTTGCTAGGGGCAGTCCGGCACAAAGGATTTATCCCTTGGGATGATGATATTGACGTGTTTATGCCACGGGCTGATTATGAAAAATTTATTGCAAAATTTTCTTCGGATCCGTTAAACGAAGACTTGCAAATCGCTTCTGTTACTACCCTACCGGGGTTTTATTTGCCTTTTGCTAAATTGATTAAGCGCAATACAATCCTCAAGGAGAATACCAGTGCCGATTTGGCGCTAGGGGTATATATGGACATTTTTCCTTTGGATAATATGTCAGATAATTACGAGACAGCTTGTAAATTGTTCCGTCGTACTTCTTGGTGGAGAAAAATGATGTGGATTAAAAATATTTCTCTTTCTGCGAAGCGCGTTTGGTGGAAAAATTTAGTGCTTTTGTTGGGGAAAATAAGTATTTGTTGGTTACCGCGTAAATATATTTTGATTTCTCTCATTAAGAAAGCCCGTATTTATGAAGGAGAACAGTTGTCGCGTTTTGTATGTGCAACGGTTATGGGAACTTATGGAATTAAAGAGATTTTACGGGGGGATTGGTATGCTCAAACTGTTTCGCTCCCGTTTGAAGATGCCCATTTTTTGGCTCCTGTGGGGTATTGCCAAATTTTGGAACATTTCTATAAGGATTACATGAAATTACCACCTAAAGAAAAACAAAAGACGCACCATGATTTTGAAGCGTATGAACTTGTTAAGGAGAATGGAATATGAATATAGCAGTTATTTTGGCGGGTGGAACAGGGAAAAGAGCCCAGCAAAGCGTTCCTAAACAATTTATTTCCATTAATGGTAAGCCTTTATTAGTCTACACGTTAGAACAATTTGAAAAAGCATGCGAAATTGATAAAATCTGTGTCGTTACTTTACCGGAATATATTACTACCGTAGAAAAGTATTCAAGTACATATTCTATTTCCAAACTACAAACAGTTTGTATTGGCGGAGAAACAGGGTTAGAGTCGCTTTATAAGGGGCTTATAGCAAGTAAGGCGAAATCTACTGATTTAATCGTTATTCATGATGGCGTGCGCCCGTTCGTTACCCAACAGATTATTGCGGATAATTTGCAAGTCGCACAAGAATATGGGTTGGCATTAGCGGCAACGGCTTGTGTAGAAACGTTGGTGCATTGCCAATGCAAAAATAACTACAGCACACGGATGATTGCCCGTGATGGTTTGTTTCGCATTCAGACACCCCAAACTTTTCGTGCTGATATTTTACACACATTATTGGACGACATTAAAGACTGGCATTCTATTAAGGAACCATCTATTTTCGCTTTGTTTATGAAAGAAGGAGGAAAAATATATATTTCTCCTAGTACAGAAAAAAATATCAAAATAACTTACGTAGAAGATGTTGCATATTTTAAGAATTTATTCTCTGTAGAGAGAAAAAATAAGTAATACGGGTAGTATTAAACTTTAGACCGATTGATTAAAGCAAATAAAGTTTCACTCGGGCAAACTCCTTCTATTGATTTATCTGTTAAATTAAGCTAGCTGGAATAAGATATAATACAAGGGTAAGAGAGGAAAAAATGAAAAAAGCGTTAATTACCGGGATTACCGGGCAAGATGGGTCTTATTTGGCGGAATTTTTATTAGAAAAAGGGTATGAGGTTCATGGAATTATTCGTCGGGCATCTTTGTCTAACACAGCCCGCATTGATCATTTGATTGCCAAAAAAGCGATAGTATTGCATGATGGCGATTTGGCCGATTCTACTTCCCTTATTCGAGTGCTTTCTTTGGTACGCCCGGATGAAATTTATAATTTAGCAGCGCAATCGCACGTTCAGGTGTCTTTTGATGTGCCGGAATATTCCGGTGACGTAGATGCGCTGGGGGTAATTCGTCTGTTGGAAGCGATGCGTATTACCGGTATAGATAAAACCTGTAAAATTTATCAGGCTTCTACTTCCGAGTTATATGGGAAAGTAGAAGAAATACCGCAAAAAGAGACCACCCCTTTTCACCCTTATTCCCCTTACGCAATTGCCAAACAATATGCTTTTTGGATGATAAAAGAATACCGTGAGGCTTACGGAATGTTTGCTGCCAACGGTATTTTGTTTAATCATGAGTCCGAACGGCGCGGTGAAACTTTTGTGACGCGCAAAATCACTTTGGCTGCCGGACGCATTGCCGAGGGATTGCAAGACCATTTGGAATTGGGAAATATGGACTCGTTACGTGATTGGGGCTATGCAAAGGATTATGTGGAGTGCATGTGGTTAATCTTGCAGCAAGATAAACCAGACGATTTCGTAATTGCTACCGGAGTCCAGCACACCGTGCGTGATTTTACGGAGAAAGCCTTTGCCGCCAATGGTATTACCTTGCGTTGGGAAGGAAAAGGATTGGAAGAAAAAGGATATGATAGCAAAACCGGAAAAATGTTGGTCTGTGTTAATCCGCGTTGGTTCCGTCCGACAGATGTAGATAATTTATTGGGGGATCCGACCAAAGCCAAAACCGTGTTGGGATGGAACCCACAAAGAACCTCTTATGAAGAACTGGTGCGCAGAATGGCCTTGCATGATCGGAACCTGGCCAAGCGTGAAAAAGTGTTGCAAGGAGTAAAGTAATATGATGGATAAAGGCGCTAAAATTTATGTAGCCGGTCATCGTGGAATGGTAGGGTCTGCCATCGTGCGTGAACTCACCCGTCAGGGATATCATAATCTTATTACTCGCACACATCAAGAATTAGATCTTTGCCGTCAGCAAGAGGTGGAAGATTTTTTTGCCAAAGAAAAACCGGAATATGTCTTCTTAGCGGCAGCTAAAGTAGGGGGGATTGTAGCGAACTCCCAAGCTCTGGCCGATTTTATGTATGACAATATGATTTTGGAAATGAATGTCATTCATAGTGCTTGGAAAAACGGTTGTAAGAAATTAGAATTTTTAGGTTCTTCTTGTATTTATCCCCGGTTGGCTTCCCAGCCTATGAAAGAAGACTGTTTGCTTACCTCTCCGTTGGAAAAAACAAACGAAGCGTATGCTTTGGCCAAGATTTCAGGTCTTAAATATTGTGAATTTTTAAACCGGCAGTATGGTACCAATTATATTTCTGTCATGCCTACCAATCTGTATGGGCCAAATGATAATTACCATCCTACACATAGCCATGTCTTGCCGTCTTTGATTCGTCGCTTCCATGAAGCAAAAGAACAGCATTTGCCTTTTGTTACTTGTTGGGGAGACGGTAGCCCATTGCGCGAATTTCTATACGTAGATGACTTGGCAAATTTGTGTGTATTTTTGATGAATCATTATTCCGGTAACGAAACCGTCAATGCCGGTACGGGAAAAGAGTTAACGATTAAAGCTTTGGCCGAATTGGTGGCAAAAGTAGTGGAATACAAAGGCGAAATACGCTGGGATTCTTCTAAACCCAATGGTACGCCGCGTAAACTTTTAGATGTATCTAAAGCGGCCCAATTGGGGTGGACTTATCGCACGGAATTAGAAGATGGTATTCGTTTGGCTTATCAGGATTTTTTACAAAATCCTTTGCGGGCCGAACGATAGGGGAAGTTTATGAATTTAATTTTGCTCTCTGGTGGATCGGGAAAACGGCTTTGGCCGCTTTCGAATGATATCCGTTCAAAACAATTTATCAAAATCTTCAAAACGGACCACGGTTATGAATCAATGGTCCAGCGCATGTATCGTCTTGCTCGTCAAAATGATCCAAAAACGGTGATTACCCTGGCCACTTCCAAAACACAAATCGCTTCTTTACACAATCAGCTGGGGGAAGATATTAATTTGTCAGTGGAACCTTGTCGGCGTGATACGTTTGCGGCTATTGCACTGGTAACCTCTTATTTGAAGGACGTAAAGGGCCTGGGAGAAGAGGAAGCCGTGGTAGTTTGCCCGGTGGATCCCTATGTAGAGGAAGACTGGTTCCAAGCACTTCAGGAGTTGCATCAGCTGGCCCAAAATGGGAAGGATAATTTGTATTTGCTGGGGATTAATCCTACTTATCCGAGCGAAAAATACGGTTATATCATTCCCCAGACAAAAGAAAAGATCAGCCATGTGCAAACGTTTAAAGAGAAACCCAATGTTCAAATGGCGCAGTCTTATATCCAGCAAGGTGGTTTGTGGAACGGCGGGGTATTCGCTTATAAAATTGGATATGTACTAAAACGGGCTCATGAGTTAATCGATTTTACCGATTATCAAGATTTGTTTCATAAATATGAGACGCTGCAGAAAATCAGTTTTGATTATGCGGTAGTTGAGAAAGAACCCCATATTACTGTTATGCGTTTCGACGGAAAATGGAAAGACTTGGGAACGTGGAATACTTTTACCGAAGAAATGCAGGAAGCGGTTATCGGTGATGTGCGTTGTGATAGTACCTGTGAAAATTTTCACGCTATTAACGAACTGGATTTGCCTATTGTATGTATGGGTTTGAAAAATACTGTGGTGGCGGCCAGCCCGGAAGGTATTTTAATCGCCGACAAACAACAATCCAGTTATTTGAAACCTTTGGTAGATGAAATTGTACAAGATGTGCAATTTGCCGAAAAATCATGGGGAAGTTATCATGTGTTAGATACGCAAAAAAACAGTTTAACCATTCGTATTACTCTTAATCCCGGCCATCGGATGAATTATCACAGTCATTCCCGCCGAAATGAAGTTTGGACCATCGTTTCCGGTTCCGGCCGTGCCATTGTGGATGGCATGGAACAACCTGTTAAACCCGGAGATGTAATTACAATGCAAGCGGGTTGTAAACACACGCTTGTTGCGGATACCGAATTGAAAGTAATTGAAGTCCAGTTGGGAAATGATATCCGCGTTGACGATAAACAAATTTATCCGTTTGAGGTATAAATGCACATACCGTTTTTGCTTGCGGCGGTAGGGAAAGATTATATCTGGGGTGGCACTCGTTTGAAAAAAGAGTTTGCCAAAGATTTGTCATTATCTTCTTTGGCAGAAACGTGGGAATGTTCTACCCATCCGGAAGGCCCCAGCCGGGTAGCTTCGGGTCCTTATCAGGGAAAATTATTACAAGAAGTATTGCTACAACGGCCTGATTTTGTGGGAACGCATCCTGTTGTAAAAAAAGGCCAGCTTCCGGTTTTGGTTAAACTAATTGATGCCCAACAAGATTTGTCTGTACAAGTCCATCCGGCAGATGATTATGCCCATACACATGAAAATGGACAGCTGGGGAAAACAGAAATGTGGTATGTATTACAGGCAGAGCCGGGGGCCAAACTGGTTTACGGATTTCAGCGAGATATGAGTAGGGAACTTTTGCTTCGCACCCTTAAAGAAAAAACCTTTCCGCAGTACTTACAATATATTCCCGTTCATACCAATGATGCTTTTTACATAGAACCCGGCACTGTGCACGCCATTGGTAAAGGAATTGTACTTGCCGAAGTGCAAGAAAACTCCAATATTACCTATCGTCTTTATGATTATGACCGTGTAGATAAAAACGGTCAAACTCGCACTTTGCATACGCAGCAGGCACTGGCCGTGGCCAATTTAAAAGCCGGTAGGGCGCCTGTACAACCTATGCGGGTGCTTAATTATCAGCCCGGCTGTGCAAAAGAATTGATCGGCCGTTGTAAGTATTTTTTAGTGGAACGGATGCTGATAAATTGTTTGCCGGATCAGCCCCTTTCTTATCAAACAGGGCACAATAGTTTTAGAATACTACTCTGTATACAGGGGGAGGGGGAACTTGTTTGGGCCGAAGACAAATTGCATTTTAAAAAAGGAGATTGCCTTTTTGTGCCGGCTGATTCAGTGCCCTTAAAAGTAGTGGGGAATACTCAATTTTTGCAAGTGAGCTGCTGATATGAACTTGATTGAAGAAACGTATCAACGTTGGAAACAATGCGTAACAGACGCGGATTTGTCCGTCGAATTGGCACAATTGTCCGAGCATCCCGAAACATTGAAAGATGCTTTTTACCAAAACCTGTCTTTCGGAACGGGGGGGCTGCGTGGCGTATTGGGGGCGGGAACCAACCGTATGAATATCTATACGGTGGCAAAAGCGTCGCAAGGGTTGGCTGATTATGTACTCAAAAATTTTTCGCTTGATACACACAGAATTGCCATCAGTTATGATTCCCGTATAAAATCAGATATTTTTAGCCGCGTCTCGGCAGAGGTGTTTGCTGCCAACGGCTTGAAAGTTTTTATCTATCCGCAGTTGAGGCCCACACCGTGTTTATCATTTGCCGTGCGGGAATTGCATTGTGCAGCCGGAATTATGATAACGGCTTCTCACAATCCGGCCCAGTACAACGGGTACAAAGTGTATGGAGCCGATGGCTGTCAAATCACCACGCAAGCGGCCGGGGATATTTTACAGGAAATTGAAAAATTAGATATTTTTGCGGATGTGAAACGGGTCCCTTTTGAAACGGCGGTAACGTCAGGACAAATCCAATATATTTCTCCCGAACTTGATACTGCTTTTATACAAGCGGTTAAAAAGGAATCGCTATTGGGTTCGTTGCCGGTAGATAAAAATGTTTCCATTGTATATTCGCCGCTTAACGGGGCAGGACTCAAACCGGTGTTACGTGTACTTTCGGAAAGTGGTTTTGCAAATGTAACAGTCGTAAAGGAGCAAGAACAACCCGACGGGAATTTCCCGACGTGCCCTTACCCTAATCCTGAAATTCGGGAAGCCATGGAATTGGGGTTGCAGTATGCCCGACAACAAAAAGCTGATTTATTTTTAGCTACAGATCCCGATTGCGACCGTGTGGGAATTGCTGTAAAAGATGCAAAAGGGGAATACCATCTATTATTTGGAAATGAAACAGGGATGTTGTTATTGGATTATGTTTGTTCTCGGCGGCGCGCACTGGGCCGTATGCCTTCCCATCCTGTTTTTATAAAAACAATTGTAACCAGTGATTTGCAGGAAAAGATTGCAGCCTCTTATGGTGTTAAAACAATTAATGTGCTAACAGGTTTTAAGTTTATCGGGGAGCAAATCGGTTTGCTGGAAAAACAGGGGCGGATCAAAGATTACATTTTTGGTTGTGAAGAAAGTTATGGTTATTTGAGCGGGACATACGTGCGCGACAAAGATGCCGTAAACGGAGCGTTACTTATTTGTGAAATGTTTGCCTATTACAAAGCCCAAGGGAAAAGTTTGCTGACACGCTTGCAGGAGCTTTATGATCAATATGGTTATTGTTTAAACACCTTAAACTCCTACCAATTCGAAGGGGCACAGGGCTTTGAGCAAATGCAACGTATTATGGATACATTTCGCCGGCAGACAACCAATATAGGTAGTTTCAAAATAGAACAACAATGGGACTACAATAAAGGTATTGATGGACTTCCCAAATCTAATGTAATTAAATTCAAATTGGCAGGCGGTCATGGGGCGGTGTTGCGCCCGTCGGGAACGGAGCCTAAGTTAAAATTGTATTTGTCAGTTACGGCTTCTACCTCGTCACAGGCCCAAGCAATTCAAACGGAACTGAAGAAAACGATTGAAGATATTAAATCAAAAATTTCTTGAGTAAATTTATGATTGTTCATTAAAAAACCCACCATAAAGGTGGGTTTTAAAATTTGGGGCAGAAAATTTTGATGGGGTGCGGGTTCTTAGAACGCCGAGTGGTGACGTGCAATTCCCTGTTTAACAGGCAATTAACAGGCAAAAAACAGGCATTTGAAAAGTTTATCCTTTGGATTCTGAGGACTTGTTAAATTTCCGTCCTCTTCAGAGAAATATCCGCCAAAAACACACCAAATTCCCTACTCAGAGTAACAGGGAAATATCAGGCAAATATCAGGCAAGAAACAGAGAAATTTAGAAACCTTCAATGGCCTTTATTTCTTTGGTGGTTTTACCGGGACATATCCAGAAGAATCTTTTAAAGGCGGGACAATTCCGCCTAAATGTTTTTCATTAGTTGGCAT
>JAEEGL013444129.1_pt1 | contig 17609 bp, 13 predicted proteins | sample 9134231 | NCBI WGS metagenome assembly JAEEGL01 (sample SAMN16246548, study PRJNA631951) | gut metagenome | biome: gut microbiome; feature: rumen; material: fiber-attached | host: Bos | place: Iran: Karaj | collected 2018-10 | reverse complement strand
TCCTTCCACTTCTTGAACCAATCCAGCTCGTTGCCCGGCTTGATGAAGAACTGCATGTCCATCTGCGCGAACTCACGCATGCGGAAAATGAACTGACGGGCCACAATTTCGTTGCGGAAGGCCTTACCAATCTGGGCAATGCCGAAAGGAATCTTCATACGGCCGGTCTTCTGTACGTTCAGGTAGTTCACAAAGATGCCCTGGGCGGTCTCCGGACGCAGATAAATGAGGTTGGCGCCGTCGGCGGTAGAGCCCATGGAAGTGGAGAACATCAGGTTGAACTGACGTACCTCGGTCCAGTTGCAGGTACCGGAAATGGGGCATACGATATTGCAATCGATGATGATCTGCCGATATTCAGCGAAATCATTGGCCTTTTCGGCGGCCACGTAACGGTTGTGAACCTCGTCCCATTTGGCCTTTTCACGCAGCACGTTGGGGTTGGTGGCACGGAACTGGGCCTCGTCAAAGGCATCTCCGAATTTCTTGCGGCCCTTGGCCACTTCCTTCTCGATCTTTTCCTCGATTTTGCCCAGATAATCCTCGATGAGGACATCGGCGCGGTATCTCTTCTTGGAATCCTTGTTGTCGATGAGCGGATCGTTGAAAGCGCCCACGTGGCCGGAAGCCTCCCAGATGCGCGGGTGCATGAAAATGGCGGAGTCAATGCCCACGATGTTCTCGTTCAGGCGGGTCATGGCCTCCCACCAGTAGTTTTTGATGTTGTTTTTGAGCTGTACGCCCATCTGGCCATAATCATAGACAGCGGCCAGACCGTCATAGATCTCACTGCTGGGGAAAATGAATCCATACTCCTTGCAGTGTGCTACAAGCACCTTGAAAAGTTCATCCTGTGTCATATATACTATAAATTATATTTCGTGAAATCTTGCAAATTTACTCAAATAATTCCGGAAATGCTTCGCGAATCTCCGGTTTGGATATCTCCAGCAGCGTTTTTATTGCAAATTCCCGCTGGGGAATCAGGGGATGGGGGACTATGAGGCGGTGATTCTTGATGGTAAAGGCCCCGTAGCAAAGGATGTCGATATCGATGATGCGGTCCCGGTAAATCCGGTTTCCATCGGCGTCGAAAAGGGGTTCTTCCAGGTCTCGGCCCAGGGCTTTTTCCACCTCCTTCACCTGGTCCAGGATCTGCAGCGCGTGCTCCTCGGGCGAGCCGGTGCGGGGGAGTCGGTAAAGGACGCAAAAATTAAGGAAAGGCTGCCCCTCAAAGCCCCAGGAAGGGGTTTCGATGATGCGGGAAATGCGCTCCGGGTGCGTGCCGAAGGCCTCGTCCAGCAGATTCACGGCCTTGAGCAGGTTCAGTTCCCGGTTGCCCAGGTTGGAGCCCAGCCCCAGATATACATTCACTCTCTCCATCAATTGTCCAGTTTGCCGTAATCGTCCTCTTCATAGTCCAGGCCCAACTCCACGCGGGCTTCCTCGGAGAGCATGCTGCGGTCCCATTGGGGTTCAAAAGTAAGCTCAATGGTGCATTTGGTGACACCGGGGACGCTTTCCACACCTTGCTGCACCTCCATCATCACCTGGTCTGCCATAGGGCAGTTGGGCGCGGTGAAGGTCATCAGGATGGACACCTCGCGCTCCTTTGAGATGGTGAGCTCGTAAATGAGACCCAGGTCGTAGATGTTCACCGGAATCTCGGGGTCGTAAACCTCTTTAAGCGCCTGGATCACAGCCGCATACAGGGGTTGCAACGCCTTCACGTCTTCTGCCGTCAAAACCGCTTTATCTGCCATTTTCTGCCACTTTCTTGATGGTTTCTATCATGGATACCAGACCGTTGGCGCGGGTGGGGGAGAGGTTCTCTTTCAGGCCAATCTCTCCAACAAAGCCAAAATCGTCTGCCGCAATCTCTTCCGGCGTGCGGCCGGAGTATACGCCGATGAGCAGGGAAATGATGCCCTTGGTGATGATAGCGTCACTGTCGGCCGTAAAGAAGAGCTTGCCGTCCCGTACCTCGCTGTCCAGCCAAACGCGTGACTGACAGCCTTTTATCAGGCGGTCTTCCGTCTTTTTCTCCTCGGGAAAAGGCTCCAGGGCCTTCCCAAGTTCAATCAGATACTCATATTTGTCCAGCCACTCGTCATACAGGGAAAAGTCCTCGATGACCTGCTGTTTCTTTTCCTCTAATGTCATACCAGCATGGTTATGGCCTTGTTCAGGCACTTGATAAAATATTCCGCCTCTTCCAGCGTATTGTAGGGTGCAAAGGAGGCGCGTAAAAGGCCCGTGACACCCAGGCGGTCCATCAGGGGCTCGGCGCACATCTGGCCGGACCGCAGGGCGATTCCCATCTTGTCCAGGATGAGGGCCAGGTCTTCGTGGTGGGCGCCTTTTACGCCAAACGAGAACAGCGGAACCTTAGCGGAACGGTCTGTCCCGTATAGCGTAATACGCTCATCCTCAGCAAGTTTTGTATAAACAAAGTCCAGAATGGCCTCCTGTTCCTGCAAGACGGCGGCATCGGCCCGCATTTCCTTCACCAGGTCCATGGCGGGCACCAGGGTGGGAACGGCGTTGAAGTTCTGGGTACCGGCTTCGAACTTTTCCGGCAGGGGAGCGTAGGTGGTACCGCTGAAACGCACGGTGGCTATCATTTCTCCGCCGCCCATATAAGGCGGGATAGCATCCAGCCATTTCTTCTTTCCATAAAGGACGCCGGTGCCGGTGGCCGCATATAGTTTATGGCCGGAAAACACATAGAAATCGCAGTCCAGATCCTGTACGTCCACGGGCTCGTGAACAATCCCCTGGGCGCCGTCTACCAGTACGGGAACGCCCTTTTTGTGGCAAATCTGTACGATTTCCTTCACGGGATTTATAAGGCCTAACACATTGGAAATGTGAGAGATAGCTACTAATTTAGTACGCTCGGAAATGCATTTTTCCAAGTCGCTTACCAGCAGCCCGCCATTTTCGGAAATATCAAGCACTTTCAGCGCCGCCTTCTTGCGCTCGCACAGCATCTGCCAGGGGACGATGTTGCTATGATGTCCGTCCACGGAAACCACAATTTCGTCTCCCTCCCGGACATAAGCCTCGCCGAAGGAGAAGGCCACCAGGTTCACAGCCGCCGTGGCACCCGAGGTAAAGACAATCTCCTCCCGGGCCGATGCGTGCAGGAATTCCTTCACGGCATCCCGGGTTCCCTCGTAAGCATCCGTGGCCTGTCCGGCCAAAGCGTGCACTGCCCGGTGGATATTGGCGTTTTCCTCCAGGGAAAGCTTTCGCCAGCAGTCGGCCACCGCAAGCGGCCGCTGGGCCGATGCAGCGTTGTCCAGATACACCAGCGGTTTCCCGTAGACGGTGCGGGAAAGGATGGGGAACTGTGCACGTAACGAACTGACCGACATATCCATTGTATAAGTCTGCAAATTTACATAAATTTGCGATATGATTGACTACATTAAAGGACAAATCGTGGAGTTGACGCCCACGGAACTCATTTTGGAGAATGCCGGCATTGGATACAGCATCCTCATTTCCCTGCAAACCTACGAGGCTTTCCAGCTGAAAACACAGGCTGTAGCCTACATTCACCATTATATCCGCGAAGACGAAGAGCTTTTCTACGGATTTGCCACCAAAGACGAGCGAGAACTCTTCCGTCTGCTCATCGGCGTGAGCGGAATCGGCGTGGCCAGCGCCCGCATGATGCTCTCTACGCTTACCTCCGAAGAGATCCGTCAGGCCATCCTTTCCGAGGACGTCAACAAGATTAAGAGTGTGAAGGGAATCGGCCTTAAAAGCGCCCAGAGGCTGGTTTTGGAGCTGAAAGACAAGATCGTAAAGGGCGAAGGAAGCGCCGAAACAGCCCTCTTCGCAGCCCCTAATTCGGCCCTGGTGGAAGAGGCTACCACCGCTCTGGTGATGCTGGGCTTCAGCAAAGCCAACATTTCCAAGGTTCTCCCCGCCATTCTCAAAGACAATCCGAACGCCAAGGTAGAAGATATAATTAAAGCCGCCCTGAAGCGGCTTTAGTAAATGTTCCACATGGAACAATTCTATCTTCCAAAGTACACTAAAAGCACGGAAATATCGGCTGGAGAGACGCCGGAAATACGAGAAGCCTGAGCGATTGTCTCGGGCTTATATCGTTTCAATTTCTGCCTACACTCTATTGAGAGGCCGTTTAGGGCATCAAAATCAAAGTCGGAAGGGATCTTGATATACTCCAGACGGTTGTTCTTCTGCGCTTGCTGTTTCTCACGCTCGATATAACCTGCGTACTTAATGGAAATCTCGACCGAAGTCACCACATCAGAGGGGTAGTTTGTTCCACGTGGAACAAGAGCCAGTAAATCGGCCAAAGAAAGCTCTGGTCGGGCAACCAGTTCACTCAGATGCTTAGATTCGGTCAAAACCGTGGATCCAGAGGCCTCCAGCAGGGGATTAACTACTTCGGAGCGCATCTTATAGGAGTCACAGAAGGCGGTTAAACGCTCTACTTCTTCCCGTTTTCGCATCACGGCAGCGTAGCGTTCCTCGCTGGCCAGACCTAAAGAATGGGACAATTCCGTGAGACGGAAGTCCGCATTGTCCTGGCGCAGCAAAATCCGGTATTCGGCGCGGGAAGTGAACATTCTGTAGGGTTCATCCACGCCTTTATTGATCAAATCGTCTATCAGAACGCCGATATAGGCCTGATCCCGTCGCAAAACCAGCGGTTCCCGGCCGGCCAGGTACAAATGAGCGTTAATGCCCGCTAAAATGCCCTGTGCGGCCGCTTCTTCATAACCGGTGGTACCATTCACCTGGCCGGCCAAAAAGAGATTAGGAACCACTTTGGACCGCAAAGAATGGAAAAGATACTGCGGATCGAAGTAGTCATACTCTACCGCATAGGCCGGCTTGAAGAAGACAGCGTTCTCCAGACCCTCGATGGCGTGGACGGCCTCCAGCTGCACTTCCAGGGGCAATGAGGAGGAAAAGCCCTGCAGATAGTATTCCGGGGAAGTGCGCCCCTCGGGTTCCAGGAACAGCTGGTGAGAGTCCTTATCGGCAAACGTGCGCAGCTTGTCCTCGATACTGGGGCAGTAACGGGGACCCTTGCCGTGAATCATTCCCGTAAAGAGAGGGGAGCGGTCGAAGCCGGTCCGAAGAATCTCGTGCACTCGCTCGTTCGTGTGCATGAGGTAGCAGTCCATCTGTTCGCCCCCGGCCTGGACGGCGGAAGGAACGTCCAGGTAAGAGAAGCGTTCGGGCTGGCTGTCCCCTTCCTGGCGGACCAAGCGGGAGAGGTCAATGGATCGGAAGTCGATGCGAGGGGGAGTACCGGTCTTCATCCGTTCGGTAGGAATACCCAAAGAAGCCAGCTGGTCGGAAATTCCGTAAGACGCTTTCTCACCAATCCGGCCTCCTTCGAAAGAATGCTGGCCAATGTACATCTTGCCGTTCAGGAAGGTTCCGGCAGTCAAAATAACGGCCTTAGCATGGAATATTGCCCCGGTAGTTGTACGCACGCCGGCAATTTCGCGATTCTCAAGGAGAAAATCTGCCGCAAAATCTGCGTAAATGCTTAATTTAGAGCAACTTAGAAGTGTTTTGAGCCAAGTAGCGGAAAAGCGCTGTTTGTCGCATTGTGCACGCGGACTCCACATGGCGGGACCCTTGGAACGGTTAAGCATGCGGAACTGCAGGGTGGCGGCGTCGGTCACCAGTCCGGAGTATCCGCCCAGGGCGTCGATCTCCCGGACAATCTGTCCCTTGGCAATTCCGCCCACCGCCGGGTTGCAACTCATCTTGGCCAGGCCGTTCAGGTCCGGCGTAAGAAGGAGGACAGAAGAGCCCATACCCGCGGCAGCCATGGCGGCTTCACAGCCGGCGTGGCCACCGCCAATCACTATTACGTCAAAGGAACTGTTCATACATTCCCCCGCTGGGACAGATAGTAGTTCTCCTTGGCACGCATCACGGCAATGTCTTCCTCGGAGTGGTCGTCGTAGCCAATCAGGTGTAACAGGCCGTGTACGATGACCCGGTTCAGCTCATCGGCAAACTCGGTTCCATAGAAGGAAGCGTTCTCCCGCACGGAATCCACAGAGATAAACAGGTCTCCGGAGAGACGGTTTCCTTCACAGTAATCGAAGGTAATGATATCTGTATAATAATCGTGCTGCAGATATTTTATATTGACATCCAGAATATAATTATCGGAACAAAATATCACAGCAACATCCCCAAGACGCTTGGCCTCACTCTCGGCCACAAACTTGAGCCAACGGGAAGTGAGGCGTTTCTCCTTAAAGGGAAACACAATATCTTCCGTGAAATAGGAAACCATCTTATTCGAACTCGAAAATGGAAATGAAGCCGGTGAGCTCCAGTACGTCGCGAATGACGTCGTTCACGTTCTTCAACACCACGCGGGAACCCACGGACTTTGCCTGCTTCAGGATGCTCAGCAGTACACGGAGACCGCTGGAGGAAATGTACTCCAGGTCCGTGCAGTCCAGTAAAACCTCCTTACCCTTGCTGTTCTGTAAGGGCTGGAGCTGCTTTTCGGCCTCCTGTGCGGCCGCAGTGTCTAATTCTCCTGCCAGTGTGGCGACGATTTTGGCATCTGTTTCTTGGATAGTGATGTTCATAGTATGGATTTGGTTAAAGATAATACATTTTTACCGTTCTGGCGGGAGTAGGAGATGGAATCCATCAGCTTACGGGAAAGCAGGATTCCCAAACCGCCGATAGGCCTGTTCTGGGCATCCAGCGTGGTATCGGGCTCCAGGACGGACGTGGGGTCGAAGGGGAAGCCGGAATCCACGATGGTAAAGCGGACCTCTTTGCCGTCGGAATCGGCCGATATATGGACCTCTCCCTCTTCGTCAGGGGGATAGGCATAGTTTATCACGTTCACCACGGCCTCTTCCAGGCCCAGACGCATGCCGGCGGCCAGTTTTCTGTCCACCTCCAGCCTGCCGAAGAAATCCTTCACAAACTGGCTCAGGCGGGTCACTTCGGAACTCTTGTTCGTGAGCGTAATCTGCTCCCGGATCAGGGCTCCGGGGGCGAAGCGGACGGCCAGTAACGTAAGGTCGTCGCTTTGCGGTGCCTCTCCGGCAAATTTGTGCGCAGCCGTGCACAGAGACAGCACCAGGTCCTCAAGGGAGAAATCTATCCCGGAAATAAACTTCTTGAGAACGCCATCGATGCCTTCCCTGCCAAACAGCTTTCTGTCCACATTCCTGGCTTCCGTAAGGCCGTCCGTATACAGGAGAAGGGTGGTTCCATGCTCCAGCGTGCAGCTCTGCTGCTCAAAACGCGTATCAGGGAACGCGCCCAGCGGCAGGTTGGCCTTGGCCTGGAGCATCGTAGCATTGCCGCCACTCAGAACAAAGGGTTTGTCGTGCCCCGCGCTGGCATAATTCAACACCCCGGAATACATATCCAGGCAGCCGATGAAGAAGGTGACGAACATATTGGAGTCGTTGCCACGGCATATTTCCCGGTTCATCGCTTCCAGGATACGGGAAGGCCTGTCTTCCTTGCGGGAGACCACGCGGAACAGGGAATGGACCACAGACATGAGCATGGCCGCCGGAACACCTTTTCCGCTCACGTCTCCAACACAGAAGAAAACCTTGCCGTCCCGGCAGAAGAAGTCGAACATATCTCCTCCCACCTCCCGGGCAGGCTCCAGGGAGCCGTACACAAAGGGCGGGAATGTCTTGGGCAGCATTTCCTGCTGGATTCCGTGAGCAGCGGCCAGTTCACCGCCTATCCGCGCCTGCTCCTCAGACGCCATCCGCAGCTTTCTCTCGTTGCGGGAGTATCTCTCTATCATAAAGGCCAGGATAGCCAGCGCCAGCAGAATCAGGAACATCTGCTGCAGCCGCATCTGGCCCACCTTGGAATAGATATCGGCCGTTTGGTACACCTGGACAACTTGCCAGAAGGGATCCTTTGACAGGGAGGTCTTCCACATGGAAATGGAGGGGTTGGTCGATTCCGGGACGTCCCCGTTGATGACGGCCACGGCCTGTTCCACATCGGCCCGGGAAGTGCGTTTTTCCGAGGGGCCCGCCACAAGGATTCCCTCCTGGGTAAGCAGAAGGGCAAAGGAGGAGCTGTAAGGCTGACGGGCGTTCAGGGTATCTCCCAGCCAGGAAAGGTCCATATCCAGGCCGCATATGGCCACGATGCGCCCATTCTTGTCAAAGATGGGACAGGAATAGGTGGTTAAGCACACCGAATCGGCGCCGAATATATAGGGATCCGTCCAGCTGGGGTTTCCATGGTCTAACACCCACTGGTATTCCTCGTTCTGCGTATAATCGTGACCGGGGCCGGCAATCTGGCTCACGGTAATCTTCCTGTCCTTGTCCTTGCTGGCATAGGGTTCATACAGGCGACCCTTGGAAGGATAATAGTTAGGGGCGAAAGCCAAACACCCTCCCACCACGTGCGGATTGTCGTCGATCAGGCGCACCAAAGCGGGATACACAGAGTCCGGATGCGCCAAGGAACGCTTCACGTCCCACATGTTTTCACGCATGGTAGATTCGACCAAACCCAGGGTTTGCTGTATATGGTCTGCCATAGCGCTCACCACCACACGGCCGCGGGCACCGGTTTCCTCCAGCATCATCCTGCGAAGGCGCTGGTACTGGATGACTGAAATGATTTCCACCATAATGGCGGCCATCACCACAATTCCCACCCGGGATATCCAGCCATTTTTGAACGAAACCATAGGCGTTTTGACTTCAACTCGTAAAGTTATCATTTGTTTTTGAGAACTCAAAACGATAAATATTCGATTATTTTTCTAAATTTGTGAAAATCAAACACTGAAACAATGAGCCTGACTTCTTTAAACACGGTTCTGGAGGCGTTTCACGAACAGGTGAAAGCCTATCCCAATCAACCCGCTGTGGTTTATGAAAATATCCAATTAAGCTACTCCGAAGTAGACCGGCTGACGGACAACCTCGCTGCCTATATAGAGTCCAAGGTGCCCCCCAAGAGCGTTGTAGGCATCATGCTGGGCCGAAACGAATATATGATGCTGGCCCCGCTGGGCGTGCTCAAGGCAGGGTGCGCCTATCTCCCGCTGGACCCTTCGTACCCGCCGGAACGCCTGGAATTCATGATGAAGGATGCCGGCGCCAAGATGCTGGTGGCCGATGAGGAGCTCCTTCCCATCCTGAAGGAGTACAAGGGACCGGTCATAAAGACCTCCGACATCCGCAAACTGCATCCCGGCACGCCCAAGGCACCGCAGCCCCAACCGGAAGACCTGTTTATCCTGCTGTACACCAGCGGCACCACCGGCACGCCAAAGGGCTGCATGCTCTGTCATAGAAACATTTACGCGTACTGCAGCCATCACAGCGAGCTCATGGGCCTGGACCATACCTCCCACATATCGGCCTATGCCAGCTTCGGCTTTGACGCCTTCGTGTCGGACCTGTACAGTTCCCTCATCAGCGGCGGTACTCTCTACATCATTCCGGAAAAAATCCGCCTCAACCTGCCTGCCCTGCACGATTACTTTGAGCAGAACGGCATCACGTGCTGCTTCATGACCACCCAGGTGGCCACCCAGTTCGCCATCAACTATCCGGACTGCAAGGGCCTCAAGACCATGTACACCGGCGGAGAAAAGATGTCCAGCTTCCCGCTTCCGCACTATCGCCTGTTCAACTGCTACGGCCCCACGGAAACCATTTGCTACGTGGTGTGCGAAGAGGTGAAAAAGCAGGAAGAAAACATCCCCATCGGCCGGCCGATGAAGGACATCAAGGTCTATATTGTCAAAGACGGCAAGCAGGTTCCCAAGGGGGAGCCGGGAGAACTTTGGATTACCGGTACGCAGGTGGGTCTGGGCTACCTCAACCGGCCCGACAAAACGGCCGAAGCGTTTGTGAAGAACCCCTTTGACAACGATCCCAAATACAGCACCGCCTACCGCACCGGAGACATCGTCCGCGAGCGGGAAGACGGAAAGATAGAATTTATGGGCCGAAAGGACGGCCAGGTCAAGATCCGCGGCTTCCGCATCGAGCTAAAGGAAGTGGAGGCCATCATCCGCGAATTCCCTGATATCAAGGACGTTACGGTGCAGGCCTTTGACGAGCCCGGCGTGGGTGCCGGCAAGTTCCTGGCGGCCTACATCGTGAGCCCCAAGGAAATCAACATCCAGGAGCTGGATGAGTTCATTGCCAGCAAGAAGCCCCCGTACATGGTGCCGGCGGTTACCATGCAGATAGAGGCCATTCCCCTTAACGTAAACCAGAAGGTGGATGTAAAGGCCCTGCCCAAGCCGGAACCCCAGGAGCACAAACCGGAAGCCCATGTGGCCCCGCTCAACGTGCTGGAAGAAGAAATCAGCAACATCATCAAGGAAAGTGTAGGCATCGGCGGTTTTGGCCTTACAGACCCCCTGTACTACAGCGGCCTGTCTTCACTGGGAGCCCTTCGCCTGGCCACCGAGCTGTACAAACGCTACGGCCTGGAGCCGGACATGAACAGCTTTGCCAAGACGGCCAGCCTGCAAAGTATTGAGAATGACATCCTTAATATCCTCCTGTCCCAAGACAAGAAACAGGAATCCCAGGAGGAAAGCACGGAGGATGTACCCCAGGAACTCACCTTCCAGCAGACCGGCCTGTACCTGGACTGCGTCCGGAATCCTTCCTCCACAGCCTACAACCTGCCGTTTATCCTCACCTTCCCGGAAGACACGCAGGTGTCAGCCCTAAAAAAGGCCCTGCTGGCTATTCTGGAGGCTCATCCGGGCGTTACCGGACGGCTGCAGCAAAAAGATGGAAAAGTCTATCTGGTGCCCGGAAAACCAGACCCGGAGATCCCGTCCGTCAAGCTCCGTAACGAAGACGATTATGAGGCCCTCAAAGAGGCCTTCATGCAGCCTTTCGACCTCTCCGGACCGCTCTACCGGCTCAATATCGTCCAGACGCCCGGAAAACTGCGCCTGATGGCCGATTTCCACCACCTCATCTTTGACGGCCATTCCTACGACGTCTTCCTGGCCCAGCTTACCGGAGCCCTGGAAGGCAAGGAGCCGGAGAAGGAGGACTACACCTACTTCCGCTACGCCAAAGACCAGAAAGCCTACCAGGACAGCGAAGAATTCAAGCAGGCCGAAGCCTTCTTCGCAGACCAGATGGCTGGCAAGGAAGATGAAACCGGCGTCATCCCGGACAAGAGACCGCAGGAAGACGAGGTGGGCCACGAGGTCTGGCTTCGCAAGAAGATCGGGGCCGATGTCATGGCTCGTTGCCATGCTCTGGGCATCTCGCCGGCCAGCTACTTCCTGGGCGCCGCATTTGTAACCGTAAGCGCCTTCTGCGGCAAACAGAAAGTGTTCATGAGCACCGTGGCCAACGGCCGGAGCGACATGCGCTGCGCCAATACGTTCGGCATGTTTGTAAACACCATGCCGCTTTCCGGAGAGGTAGGGGAGCAGAACGTGTCCGATTTCCTCCGGGAGACGGACCGCAACTTTGCCACTACTCTCTCTTTCCAGAACTATCCCTTTGCCAGGGTGTCTTCGGCCTTTGACTTCCATCCGGCCGTGATGCTGGCCTATCAGGTGGGGTTGGTGGAAAAACACACCGTTAACGGAAAACCGCTTGAGGACGAGCTCCTTACGCAGGACACGCCCAAGTTCCCGCTGAGTATCTTCATCGAGGGCACGGAAGAAGCCCCTGAACTGGCCCTGGCCTATGACGACAGCCAGTATACCGAGCCGCTCATCCAGTCCTTTGCAGAAACCATGGAGTGTGTGGTGAGAGGTATGCTCAAGGATGTTGCCCTCACGGAGATTCCCTTCGTGGACGGCGAGCGCCTCAAGCAACTGGACGGCTTCAACAATTATACCCAGGAGGTAGACCTGAGCCAGACCGTGGTAGACTTGTTCCGCAAACAGGCCCAGTCCAACCCGGATGCTCCGGCCGTGCTCTTTGAGGGCAAAACCATCAGCTACAAGGAACTGGACCGCTACACAGACACCCTTGCGGCCAAAATCCTTTCCTTCGGTCTCAAGGACGAAGACGTGGTGGCTGTACTCATCGGCCGCAACGCCTGGATGACCAAGGCCTCCCTGGCGGCCCTGAAGACCGGTTGCGCCTATCAGCCGCTGGATCCTTCCTACCCGCCGGAGCGCCTCAATTTCATGATCAAGGATTCCCACGCCAAGCTCCTCATTGCCGACAAGGAACTGGTTCCGCTGGTAGGGGAGTACAACGGTCCCGTGCTCACCACTGACCAGCTGGACAACCTGCCGGAAGGCAAGCCCACAGCCGGGCCCAAGCCGGAAAGCCTGTTTATCCTGCTCTACACCTCCGGTTCCACCGGTACGCCCAAGGGCTGTATGCTGGAACAGCGCAACCTGGTCAATTTCTGCGCCTGGTACCGGGACTATTACCAGCTCAAGCCCGGCGACAGGGTGGCCGCCTTTGCCAGCTATGGCTTCGATGCCAATATGATGGACCAGTACCCCGCCCTTACCAGCGGAGCCTGCGTCTGCATCATTCCCGAAGACGTAAGGCACGATTTGGGGGCCTTGAACCGCTTCCTGATAGACAACGGCGTTACGCACAGCTTCATGACCACCCAGGTGGGCGTGATGTATGCCCGTAACTTCCCGGACAATCCCGTCCTCAAACACCTGTCCGTGGGCGGAGAAAAACTCATTTCCATGCCGCCGCCTTCCTATGCCTTCTACAACGGCTACGGTCCCACGGAATGTACCATCTTCTCCTCCATCTTCCGGGTCCTGGAACGCGAGGACAACATCCCCATCGGCCATCCCCTGTCCAATGTCCAGCTGTATGTGGCGGACCAGAAGATGCGCCGCCTGCCCATCGGCGCTGCCGGTGAGTTGCTCATCGGCGGTCACGGCGTGGGACGCGGGTACCTCAACAATCCGGAGAAGACGGCCGAAAGTTTCATTGAGAACCCTTACCAGCCCGGTGTACGGCTGTACCGCTCCGGGGATATCGTGCGTTTCCGTCCGGACGGAAACGTTGAATTTGTGGGCCGAAAAGACCGCCAGGTCAAGATTCGCGGCTTCCGCATCGAACTCAAGGAAGTGGAGGGTGTGCTGCAGGAATTCCCGGGTGTGAAAGATGTGACCGTACAGGCCTTCGACGCCCCGTCCGGCGGCAAGTTCCTGGCCGCATATGTAGTGGCCGACGGCACCTTTGATTCCAAAGCCGCTGCAGACTTCATCCGCGAACGCAAACCGCCGTACATGGTTCCCGCCGCGTGGATGCAACTGGACGCCATCCCGCTCAACGTGAACCAGAAGGTGGACCGCAAGGCCCTGCCGGAGGCCACGCCTTCCTCCGTGGACGAGTATATTGCGCCTGTAGGAGAGACGGAAAAGGTCCTCTGTGACATCTTTGCAGAGATTCTGGGCGTAGAAAAAGTAGGTGCCACGGATTCCTTCTTCGACCTGGGAGGCTCTTCCCTCATGGTTACCAACGTGATGGTGAACGCAGAGAAACAGGGGCTGCACTTTGCCTATTCCGATGTCTTCTCCCATCCTTCGGCCCGCTCCCTGGCCGCCTTCCTGAAGGGGGACATGGGTACGCAGGAGCAGGACAGCAACATTACCGACTACGACTATTCGGCCATTGATACCCTGCTGGCGCAGAACAACCTGGAATCCTTCCTCAAGGGAAAGCGCCTGCGTCTGGGCAAGAACATCCTCCTTACCGGTGCCACCGGCTTCCTGGGCATCCATGTGCTTAAGGAGCTGCTGGAAACCACCGGGCCGGATACCACCATCTGGTGCCTCCTCAGAGAAAAGGGGACCCTGACCCCGGAGCGCCGCCTCAAGGAAATGCTGGTGTACTACTTTGACAAAGACTACCGTAGCCTGGTTGGAACGCGCATCAAGCCCGTAGCGGGAGACATTACCCAGCCCGAGACCCTGGCTCCGCTGACGGACATCGACATGGTGTTCAACTGCGCCGCCAACGTGAAGCACTTCTCCAAGGGAACGGACATCGAAGACATCAATTACGGCGGCGTCAAGAACCTGGTAGACCTCTGCGAAAAGAACGGAGCCTACCTGGTGCACGTATCCACCGAGAGCGTGGGCGGCCTTACCCCGGGCAACGTTCCGGATACCCTCACCGAGCAGATGCTCTTCTTTGGCCAGCTCACGGACAACCAGTACGTGCACTCCAAGTTCCTGGCCGAAAGACACATCCTGGAGCATATGGTTCATGGAAAGCTCAAGGCCAAGATCCTGCGCGCCGGCAACCTGTCACCCCGCGCCCGGGACGGTGAGTTCCAGGTGAACCTCAATGCCAACGCCTCCATGGGCCGCCTCAAGGCCCTCAAGATGCTGGGCGCCTGCCCTTACGGGATGCTGGAAGGACAGATGGAGTTCTCGCCCATCGACCAGTCGGCCCGCGCTATGGTGCTGCTGGCCACTACACCGCTGGAAAACTGCGTCTTCAACGTCTCCAACAACCATATCATCCCCATGGACGACATCTTCATCCGCCTGGAGAAGATAGACGGACAGCCGCTAGAATACGTAGAAATGGCCGAATTCTCCCGCCGCGTGGAGGAAGCCGGCGCCAACCCGGCCAAGGCCCGCATCATGGCGCCGCTGGTGGCTTACCAGCAGTCCGCCGCAGAGATGCAGGGCGTGGAAACCCTGGCCTCCACGGTGTTCACCATGCAGGTGCTGCACCGCCTGGGCTTCCGCTGGGACCACACCTCCAGCGAGTACCTGGACCTGATCTTCGAAATGCTCCGAACCCTGCAGTACTTCGGATAAAGAGCGTTTTCTCCAGAATGACAGATCGCCTCAGAATGGCACTTCGTTCAGAATGACAGGCTCATGTCATTCTGAACGAAGTGAAGAATCTATTTGGCCGTCCTTTATTGCTCTGCAATGAGCCTGCTATTCTGTGACAGGACGGACAGAGAGCCCGAAGAAGCGGTAGAGGTAGTCGTAATCGCTGACTAAACCAGAAATGAAGGTGATGTAGTGCGCTTCGTAGGTGCGTTCATCGCTAAGGAAGGAAGACCAGTAGTAGCCGACTTGGTTTTTAGATTCATTGTGCGCGCCGTCCATGCGACCCGTCGCGGGAAGGAAGATGGAGTTGCCAGCGCAAGGGTCGTTGCCGCCGACATTCTTGCGGGTCACGATTTGGCCAGCGTGGTTGGAACCGTCACTCAGGTAATCATCCGTCCAGGTCCAGTCGTAGAGGGTTTTGTTGCAAAGCGATGTCCACTCTTCGTACGTAGGGATGCGCCAGGTTCCGCCCCATTTCACGTGGGCTGCGTCGTCCTCCGGGTCGAGGGTGGTTTTGTTGTCTACCGTTCCATAACTGTCGTCGTTTACATACTTGGAGAACGGCCCCTGCATATTTGTTCCCAACTCAAACTTGTACGTTGACCAACTGTAATCCGGCTTCGGCTCCGTCTCGCCCCAGGCAAAGTAATCGCCATAATCCCAGGGATTAGTCGCACCCACGTTGCAGGTGGCCCACTTGAGGTTCTTCTCTACTCCGCCGATGGTCACGGTGCCCATGTCCACATAATCGGGTCTCACGGTATCAATGAAGACCGTTCCTTCGCCCCCCCAGCCTGTGATGGCATTCGTCGTGCCCACGGCGCGGAGGTTCACGGTAATGTTGATGGTGTACTGCTTTCCTGCGGCAAATTCCTTGCCGGAGACGGTGTAGGTGGCCGTACCCTTGTCGGTGACAATGGAGAGCAGCCCGCCGCTGATGGTCTGGGCGGGGATGACTGCAGCGCCGTAGTTGCTCATGGCGATGGTGGTGACAGTACCGCCGGCCTCGCCCACGGCGCCCGTAGCCTGGTCGAACGAGACCGTGGGCTTCACGTTCAGAAGGCTCACGCCCGTGATACTCGTGACACCCTCACCGGCGGAGATGTTCACGTTAATCTTTGCCATCTTATGCGAGAAAGCGAGGTTCACCGCCCCCGCCTGCTTCGCCTGGTTGGTGACGGAGGCGAACATCAGGTCGCTGGCCTTGTAGTCGGCATCGGCTCTCTGGTCGGTCTGTACGCTGAACGACGTGCCGGCCGTCGAAGGGTACCAGGCCACGATGTCGATGTTCTGCGCACCGGCGGGGTAGTACGGTATGGCTCCGGCGGGACTCATGGCTCCGGACTCGCCGGTGGTGAAATCGTAGTCCGTCCACGTGTTTTCGCCCGTGTTGCTGATGCGCACCTTCACGGTCTCGCCCGTGTCAAAAGTCCCTTCGTTCAGGTTCTGCGCGGCCTTGGTTTCGGTGGCGTCCACGGTGCTGTACTGAAGCACCACGGGAGTGCGGTCCTCCACAGGGTTCTCCATCTGTGAGCAGGCAGCCAGCATCAGCGCTGCAACTGCAATAAACGTAGTTCTTGTATTCATCGTTTGTTTATTTTTGTTTATTCTACAGATACAAATCATCATTCGTCGTGCCGCCGTCACCCCAATCATTGATGGAGTTGCCGCCATTAACTTCCGAGGCGCAGATGATGCCCCCGTGCTTCACCTCGACGATCATCGTAGAGGGTGCGTCATAACACAGTTTTTTCTTTTCCATAGGATAATTTCGTTTTTTGGCTGTAAAAATACAACTTCCCACACACACCGATGTCCCAAATCAGCAATTTTTTGTCTCATTCTGACAATTTTTGCATTTTCGGACCACAGATGTTGCACGACAAACGCATTTTGGGCCGAAATTGTTAGCTACCCCGCCCCAAAAGTCTAATATATTATTCTTAATTGGCAATGTTAGTACAAATGTTCTTTTGCTGGTAATAAAAGTATGTTTTATTAGACTTTTGCTTGTGTTTTAAGCGATAATTGTATATATTTGCGGCAAAAGTATAGTTTATTGGACTTATGAGCCTTGCGGAAGTAATTAAAAGTCGGAGGAAAACGCTCAATATATCGCAGCATGATCTTGCTGAGATGGCTGGAATCGGACTGGCAACCATTAAGAATGTTGAGCGGGGAAAAGGGAATCCGTCTATTGGGACTGTTTCTAAAATAATGGAGGTACTTGGGATGGAAATCGAGTATAAGGTTCGTCAGACAATATGATTCTCTATAATATGAGACAAGTGGATGTATATGTGAATGATCGAAAGGCCGGGGTGCTGACAGAAATGCATCCTGGTACAGGTTATTGTTTCAGGTATGATTCGGACTATCTTGCTTCTGACGCCCCATCAATCTCCGTAACACTGTCAAAGAGAAAAGATAGCTATGAGTCTTCCACCCTCTTCCCTTTTTTTGCAAATCTGCTTCCGGAAGGAGCCAACCGAAAAGTGATTTGTCGGACTTCTAGAATTGATGAACACGATTTATTTGGTATTCTTGCAGCTATGGCCGGAAAAGATTTCATAGGAGGAGTACAGATTAAAACTGCTGCTGAATGATTGACATCAAACATTGCCCTTCCTGCCTTGACGAGGGCTTCTGTACATATAGCCCTAAGGCTGCCCGTACACTGTTTGACGGACATAAGGTGAGCCATCAATTAGATTTCGATATCGACGGGCTTTATAACAAACCGGAAATTGTTGAAGCGATGCACAGGATCTCCGTATCCGGTGTTCAAGAGAAGTTTCCG
>JAEEGL010339527.1_pt1 | contig 17609 bp, 11 predicted proteins | sample 9134231 | NCBI WGS metagenome assembly JAEEGL01 (sample SAMN16246548, study PRJNA631951) | gut metagenome | biome: gut microbiome; feature: rumen; material: fiber-attached | host: Bos | place: Iran: Karaj | collected 2018-10 | reverse complement strand
CCGATTGATGGGACGTCTAATTTCATATATGAATACAGACCTTCCGTAATATCAGTAGGTCTGTTAAAAGACGGCAAGCCATATATGGGCGTCGTTTATAACCCTTATGATGACATGATGTTTTCCGCGATTCAAGGGCAGGGAGCATACATGAATGGCGAAAAGATAATGTCCTCAGATGCACCGCTTTCCGATCAGCTGGCATGTTTTGGTACTGCACCGTACTACACAGAGCTCAGAGACAGATCCTTTGAAATCGCCAAAAGACTCCTGCCTCTGTGCGTTGATTTAAGGAGATCCGGAACCGCAGCCTGGGATTTATGCTGCGTTGCTATAGGGAGATGTGGTCTGTATTTTGAACTCAAACTCCAAATCTGGGACTACGCAGCTGCGGCCCTTATAGCTACAGAAGCCGGTTGCAGAGTGACTGATATAGATGGCAATCCGCTTTCCTATACCGGCGCATCATCTGCTTTGTGTCTGTCACGTGGGGTTAAAGAGGTACCGGAGTTTCTGCTCTCAGATGTAACTAAATGAACGTGAGCATCAAACTGCTCTCCGGATGACGGGGGATGTACTTGGTGTGAGTTTTACAACAATCTTTTGTAGTTACAGGAGTTAATAGCTACTAAATATAGCAATAATCACGCATATAGCGTATAATATCCCTATAGAGCATCTAGCTCTGTGGGGATTTTTCTTATGTAATTAGACTTGAAGAAAAGAGTTTATATTGGGGAGCATAAATAACGATTAATTGGCGGCAGCGCGTTGTGATGCTTCATGACGTGACTGGCGCTTTTTGTTATAAAGTGTTAATACAACGATGATAAATACCTGTGTATAAAATGATTATTGAGATTAGCATTAAAGAAAGCAATGTTATTGTTCAAATGGTAATGAAGTATGAAATTAACGTTTAGCATAGTTACGCCTGTCTTGAATGGCGAGAAAACTATAGCGAGGACAATAGAATCCGTGCTCAATCAAACAAATTCTCCGGATGAATATTTTATAGTTGATGGGAGTAGTACGGATAATACTGTTTTAATTGCTGAAGAGTATGCTCCAAAATTTGCAGAAAAGGGAATTAAGTACGAAATTATCTCGGAAGATGATAATGGGATATATGATGCCATGAACAAAGGCATATGCAAATGCAGAGGGGATTTTGTTGGAATAATCAACTCTGATGATTGGTATGAGCCGGAAGCGATAGAAGTAATGAAGACAAGGTATGAAGTTGAACCATTTGATATGGCTTATGCAGATATTAAAATTCATAATGGCAATAAATCGTTTATAAAAAGAGCGTCTAATCCATGGTATGTATCATCGAGAACTTGGAATCATCCGACACAGTTCACATGTAAGGAAATATATAAGAATAAATTATACAGTAATGAAAGCGTTTATGATGATCTGGATATGCTCTTGTGGATACATAAACACAATTATAAGATTTCTACGATCAATCAGGTTTTGGCTAACTTTTCATTTGGTGGACAGAGTAATAATACCAGAGGAATTAGAAACATGCTTGAACACATAGATGCAAAAATACATATATACATAAAAAATGGATATTCTCCGTTTTATGTATTTGATGTATTGATGGTGGAAATCGCAAAGTTCCTGTTTTCAAAAGCGTGAAGTTTTGAGGTGTGTTTTTAATGTCAAAAGTTATGGTAGTGGCAGATGGCCATTTTTACAAGGATGAAAAGAATAACGTATATGCTGAAAACACTCATACTTATGATTTTTTTAAAAGATATTTGTTGGCATTTGACTATGTTTATGTTTTGGCAAGAGTTTCAGACGAATACACTGATACCGGTAAAATGGAAATAGCAAGTGGAGAGAATGTAAGTTTTTGTGAATTGCCAAATTATTATGGAGCTATTCAGCAAATAGAAAATATGCGGAAAATTATCGTCGCAACACGAGATGCAATTTCAAAATGTGATTGCATCATACTTAGAACCCCATCATCAACCGCAAATATCACTTGGAATATGTGTAAAAGAAGTAAAAAACCATTGGCATTAGAAGTTGTTGTTGATCCTGACGCATATTTCAGCAAAGGGACTATGGTAGGTGCGATAAGAGTAATTGTTCAGAAGGTGTGGACATGGCAGTTACGGAAAATGTGTTTAACAGCCAATGGGGTTGCTTATGTTACTAAGGAATATTTGCAGAAATTATACCCGTGTAAAGCAATGACCTGTGAAGATAAGAAATATTTTACTTCTTATTATTCTTCTGTTTGTCTGCATGAAGAGGATTTTTGGAGAGCAAGGAAATATAATAATAAATCACAATGGATATTTTTACATGTAAGTAATTATATTTCTGGATACAGAAAGGGACATGTAACAGTTATAAATATCATAAAAAAATTGGCTGATAGCGGACTGGATGTTTCTGTGAGATTCATTGGTGATGGAGATATGGTAGATACATTTAGGGCTATTGCAGAAAGCTTGCAAATTGCTGATAGGATAGAGTGGGTTGGACGTATAAAAAACTATGCAGAACTTCAAAAAGAATACAGAAACGCAGACATAATGATTTTTCCGACAATGGCTGAAGGCTTGCCTAGAGTGATTCTTGAGGCAATGTCGAATGGAATGCCCTGTATTACTTCTAATGTATGTGGCATACCAGAGTTATTAGATGAAAATATGATGGTGAAAAATAATGATATAGATGAGTATATCTCAATAATAAATAAACTCATTGATAATCCATCTTTGTTAGAGGAGCAAAGTGAGAAGAATATTAAAAAAGCAAGAGAATATATGGAGGAGACATTAAATACAAGACGAAAGCTTTTTTATACACAGCTGAGAGAATTATGTAATGAGTGATGTAATCTGTCTTATATCAGAAGTTTATAACTAAAACAAAAAAGAAAATTCGATATATGTTGTCCTGATTGATTATCATGGTGGCTTGTGAGGTGTGAATTGGCCAATAACTCAAGAATAAACAGAATAATAAAAAAGTGGGAAAAAATGCTGTTCAAGGACATAATGCTGAGCAATATTTATCACACCAGATACAGTAAGAGATGTTTGTTTTCATTCGCAACCAGACCTTTTATACAAAAAAGGGTAAAACATCCTAATGCATATGAGGCTAGGGTAATCTCTGAAGAAATAAGTCGGCATGGGTATAATGTTGATGTCATTTTTTATGAGTCTGATAGGAGTATAGATTATTCAAAATACGATCTGATTGTTGGACTGGGGAATGTATTTACACAGTCTGTTGGTAAGATGAGAACAGGTTGTAAGCGCTTATATTATGCAACAGGTGCATGCTTTATCACTGCTGACAAGAATGAAATTGAAAGATGGAATCAATTATATTATAGAAGAGGACATTTTAATGCGAACGGTAGATTTGAAAAAATAAACAATAGAGGATTAGCAACCCTCAGTTTAAATGAAGCCGATTACATTATAGGAGTCGGTGGGCATTGGGCTGAATCTACATATTCTCAGTACAAAGTACCATATTTATATGTTGGGACTGTGCCATTAACAAAATACAGATTCGAAGATTTTTCCAGAAATATCGGCGAAGCAAAGAGCGGGTTCTTGTTAATGGTTGGTAAGGGATATGTCCATAAAGGGGCAGATCTGTTAATAGAATGTTTTGCCAGATTGAAGCAATTTAATCTGTATATAGCAGGTGAATATGATGCCTCTTTTTTGGATTTATATAAAAACGAATTAGAGAATGATAATATTAATTATGTTGGTTATCTGGATGTCAATTCACAGAGCTTTTTTGAGGTATGTAACAAATGTTGTTATGTAATCGATGCGAGTTGCAGTGAAGGAACATGCACTGCAGTGCTGACAGGAATGAAAACCGGATTGGTGCCAATAATATCTGAAATTGAAGGAATAGAGATTGAATACTCCCTTCCTATGTTTGAACAATTTACAGTTGAGCATATGTGTGATGTGATTATGGATGCATCATCAATTAGTGATAATGATATTGTCAAGATTATGGAAGGAATAGCCAGATTTACTGAAAACGAATATGGTATTGAGGCGTATAAAGGAAAGGTTAAAAAGGCGTTCGAAATTGCATTGGAAGACTTCCGGCAGAGTAAATAATGAAGAACATTTTACTGTATCAGTATTACTCCCAACATATAACGGAGAAAAGTACATTGCTGAACAGTTGAATTCACTTAATGAACAAAGCTTAAGACCGGATAAAGTATATATTATAGATGATGCATCTACAGATAGAACAGTAGAGATTGTAAAACAGTTCATTGATACTAATGAGTTGAAAAACTGGATCGTTATCGAGAACAGTGATAATCAGGGGTGGAAAAAGAATTATTCCAATGGTTTATTGATATGTAAAGAAGACCTTATTTTCCTGTCGGATCAGGACGATATCTGGTTTCCGGATAAAATTGAGACCATGGTTTCGGTTTTAGAAAATAATCGAGATATACATGTTTTGGCGTCGGGATTAGTGCCGCTTTATCAAGATAAGCATGTTAAGAAGCATGCAAAGAGTACATTAAAAAAATACGGAAAAGGCTTTGTTGAGAGAGTTGCTTTTGACAAGCATTGGCATGAGATTAGAAGGCCCGGGTGTACCTTTGCTATTAGAAGAGACGTAATAAATGATTTTGGAAAGATTTGGTTTGAAGAATGTTCGCATGATCATGCGCTATGGGCTATAGGAGCTGCCACAAATTCTTTATTTATCTTAAATAAGGAACTAATGATGCATAGAAGACACATGAGTGCAAATACCCCTGGTAATGAAAAAAATATTAAGCGAAGAAAGTGTCTGGTTAAAAATGAGTATGAATTAATTAGGCGAATAGACGAGGAGTATCATATTTCAAATGATAATTGCCTTATTTTTTATAAATTAAGATATGATGCATTGAATAGAGGAAGCTTTCTTCAGACACTAAGACTTTTTAAATATATATCATATTATCCGCGATTTATGTCGTGGGTAGCAGATTTGGCTGTTATTATGACAAAATAGGTGTTAAGAATGGTTTATTTGCTGATAGTTGGATTAACAATACTACTTATTATAAATTTCGTATTACACGACAGGTGCTTTTGTGCTCCTGCGGTTATATTTAATGCATCTTTTTTGTTTTCCTCTATATGGGCTGCGGCATGTGCATCAATCTGGGATTTGAATTTACATTTTAATACTGTCGCGACCATTATTGGAGCAGTTGTCTTTTTTTCAATCTGCACGCTTCTGGAAAGAAATTCATATATCAATAACGTTCAAAACGATGAGATTATAATAGAAAATCAAACAATATATAGGTATAAGGATATTCTTTTAGTAGTATTTGAGGTGGTAGTACTATATTTATATATAAAATCAGTAAAGGATCAAACCGGAATAAAGACATTGTCTAAAGCGATCTATTTGTTATACAGAGGCAAAAAAACTATGAATTTGCCTTTTTACTTTAGATTCTTATTATCTTCTATGAAAATGTTTGGTTTTTGGTTTTCTTTTCAGTTTGCGAAGCAATTAGTTATTAATAGAAAAATAGATATTATTTTTGGATTAGGTGCTTTTTTTAGTGCAATATCAACTACATTTTCTGGTAGTAGAGGAGATGCAATTCTTGTTCTTATAAGTTTGGTAATATTCATAATATTATTGAGATATAGATTACATAACTTTGGGGAAGGCGCAAAAATAAAAACTATTGTGAGGATAATAGTTTTGGGTTGTGCCATACTTTATCTTTTTCCACGAATGGAATTATTATTAGGAAGAAAATCTCATTTATCATCATTTGAATATGTAAGTGCATATGTAGGGGCTGAAATTAAGAATTTGGATACATTTATTCAAAAGTATGAGGTACCAACTAATGATGGAACATGGGGTAGTACAACGTTTTATGCTATAGAAAGTACGTTGGGAAGACTTATGGGATTTGATGTGATTGAATCACATCATCTTAGACAATTTCAAACTTCTAATGGATATTTCTTAGGAAATGTTTATACAATGCTCCATGCACCGCTGTTTGATTTTGGTTATGGAGGGCTTTTGGTTGTTTTGGGAGTGTTGGCTTTTGGAATGCAGCGTTTGTTTCAAAAATCATGTAGCGCCGATATAACAGAAGCTCCTCTTTGTATTTTGGTTTATGGCTATTGTGCGTCTATTCTTTGTTTATCATTTTTTGCATGGTGGTTTGGAAAGGTATTGAGTACCGGATTTGTCTATATGATTATGTCTGTTTGGTTATTGAATTTATTTTACTATCGCTATCGTTTTGTAGTAGGTAGAAATTAGCTATTTCTGGGATGGGAGTTGTTTAGTATGCGATATGGGGTGATAATCCTTACCTACAATCGATTAGAATTATTAAAAGAGTGTATTCAAAAAGTTAATGACCAGATCCTTGCTCCTGAAAAGATCATTATTGTAAATAACTGCAGTACGGATGGAACCGACGCTTATCTAAAACATATATCAGATCCTAGATACATAATAGTTGATATGCCGGAGAATAAGGGGGCTAGCGGAGGATTCGCCGAGGGAATAAAAAAATCACAATCATTGGAACTGGATTATATTCTGATTATTGATGATGATGCTTTTATTGCAAATGATTATTTGAAGGCTATGGATGATTTCCTTTTGGAACATCAGGAAATAGAAGCTATATCAGGCACGGTTTATAGTAATGGGGCAATATCCTTTAGTCATAGAAGAAGGGTGACAAACCGAAAATGGTTTATTCTGGAGCCGGTGCCTTTAAATGATTACTCTATGCCATATTTTGAGTATGATATTAGTTCTTTTTGTGGATTGGTAGTATCTTCTAAAATGGTATCGAAAATAGGTCTTCCTAGGACAGATTTCTTTACTCAGTATACTGATACGGAATACTCTTTACGCATTAGGCAACATACAAAAATCGTTAACGTCAATAATACTCATTTGGATCATATAATAGAGAAAAGTGCATCAAGCAAAATCATAAGTGCATCATATAAAATGTATTATGGCGAACGGAATAGAATAGTAACTATTCTGTTGTATACGAAGCATATATTTAAACCGATTCAGATTATCAGGTTTGTGCTTTCGTTTTTCGGAAAATTACTTCTGGGCATTTTCAGGTGCATTATTGATTCTCAGAATGCCAGACTATACTGGTTACGTATAAGAATGTATTATGATGGACTTGTGGATGCTTTGAAAGGTAGATTAGGTATTAATCCCAAATACAAACCAAATTACTAATGGGGAGAAAAGTGATGAAATATAAATATGTAGTAATAGGTGCAGGATTAGCTGGAATTACGATTGCGGAACAAATAGCAACTAAACTTAATACAGCGGTATTATTGATTGAAAAAAGGAATCATATAGGTGGAAATGTATATGATGAATATGATGATGCTGATATTTTAATTCATAAATATGGGCCGCATACTTTCCATACAAATGATAAAGAGGTATTCGATTATATTTGCCAGTATTGTGAGTGGCATGATTATCAGCATAGAGTATTATCCTATGTTGATGGTGTTTTTGTGCCCATCCCCATTTCACTTGAAACAGTTAATCAACTTTATAATATGAATCTGAATGAGACTGAACTGAAGGAATTTATTCAGTCCAGACGAATTGAAATTGATGAGATAAAAACCAGTGAAGATTTGGTATTAAGCCAAGTAGGAACTGATATTTATGAGAAATTCTTCAAATATTATACAATTAAACAGTGGGGAGTGGATCCTTCATTACTTGATAAATCAGTTATAGGAAGAATACCTTTTAGATACAATAGAGATACAAGATATTTTACGGATCGTTATCAGGGAAATCCTAAAGGGGGATTCACAAAACTCTGTCAAAACATGTTGAATCACCCGGAAATACATGTGCTTTTAAATACAGATTATAAAGATGTAATTGATGATATCGAGTATGAAAAATTAGTATATACAGGACCAATTGATTATTATTTTGACTATAAATTTGGAAGGTTGAAGTGGAGAAGTATCCGATTTACGTTTGAAACACATGATTGTGAATCGTATCAGCCGGTAGCAAGCACAAGATGGCCTATGGATTACGATTATACAAGAATTACTGAGTTTAAAAAGCTAACGGGTCAGAAATCTTCCAAAACAACTATCCTAAAGGAAACACCATGTGACGGAGAGGAACCATTTTATCCATTCCCGATGGATGATTGGGAGCAGCTTGCAGAAAAGTATAGAAAAGAAGCTGAAAAAGAAGAAAATACGATTTTTTTGGGCAGATTGGCGGAATACAAATATTACGATATGGATGATGTTGTAAGAAGAGCGCTGGACGTATTTCGTTCTTCGATAATGAATGATAATTGATGTCATGGGTAAGGATAAAAACTTGGGGGACAATGGAGAAAAACAAACAAATTTAGGACTGGACACGGTTATACTTACGCTTTCTAAAATAATCATGTTATCTATTAGCATGGTTGTAACAATGATCTTATCCAGGTTTAGGACATATGAGGAGTATGGCACCTATTCTCAATTATTATTGGTTACAAATTTTCTGGCAGCCTTATTCATGCTGGGGCTACCAAACAGCGTTAATTACTTTCTCGTTCATTCTGAGTCTGAAAAAGATAAAAGCAGTTTTTTATCCGTATTTTACACATTAAGTACAGTTCTGTCTTTTTTTATCGGTCTGGTGCTGCTTTTAATTGAACCATTTATTGAAGCGTACTTTCATAATACTGCGATTAGATCATATTGGTATTTCCTATTATTGTATCCTTGGACGTCTATTATTTGCAGAACTATTGAAAATGTGTTGGTTGTATATAAAAAGATAGCCTTGCTGGTTGTTTATAGAATTTCCAATAGTGTGTGCATCCTTGCATGTGTAATAATGGCACATGTTTTGGGATTACATTTTCAACAGTACATGATAGCTGTTACTGCTGTTAACTCCTTTTTTTCAATAGTTGTTTATTACTGTGTTAGAAAATTAAGTACAGGAACATGTATTTCCTTTAATTGGGAAATGACTAGAAGAATACTCTCTTTTTCGGTGCCAATAGGTTTTGCGGGAATGATAGGTACACTTAATACGGAAATGGACAAGTTTCTGATAGGCTTTTTTATGTCAACCGAAGATATGGCCATTTATTCAAACGCAGCCAAAGAACTTCCCATTACTATTATTTCGGCGTCTATTACAGCAGTGCTGTTGCCGCATATAACCAAACTGATCAAAGATAATAGAAGTAAAGAGGCAATTAAGTTGTGGAGATGTGCCACTGAACTCGCTATGCAAATAATAAGCGTAATAGTTGCCATTATTATAACTTTTTCAGGAGAGATAATTACTGTTCTTTACTCAGAAAAGTATTTGCCGGGAGAAAATGTATTTAAGGTATATGCATTCATGTTGCTGTTAAGAGTGACCTACTTTGGAATGATATTGAATGCATATGGTAAAACTAAAAGGATACTGTACTATACCACTATTTCACTATGTATTAACGCAGTATTAAATCCCATTATGTTTTTCTTATTAGGAATGATCGGACCACCTATTGCTACACTTATTTCCCAAGTCTGTGTGATGCTTTTGCAGTTATCGTGTACTGCCAAGATAACAAATGTGCCATTTATTGAAGTTTATCCGTGGAAGAGGGTAGGAATATTGTGTTTTCATAACACCATACTAGCCTTTATTTTCTTCAATGCGAAAAAAATGATGGCGTTGGATAAATATATAGGTGATGGTTTGGAAGCTGCCTTTTTGAGTATAGTGTGGATGGGCTTGTATTTCATGATTATTAGAAAGGAAATATTACAGAACTGGGATACCTTGAAAATAGGAGGATAGATATGTTAAGAGGGCTTATTACCAGAATAAAAGCATATTGCATTTTTCTATTTGGATACATTATTTCAAACATAATGTATGATAAGACAGTTTTTAGGAGCCGGTGGTTCAATGATAAACGGAATAAAATTTTCGCAATTGGATGGAAATGGGCAATTTATGATGTATTATCCAGATTGAGCACTGGAAACAATAGAAAAGCAAAGTATCCGATATCATCGAGATGCAGAGTTGTAAAGCCTGGTAATATTGTTTTTGATCCTGATGATCTAAACATTTTTCAGACGCCTGGTGCTTATTTTCAAGCTATAGGTAAGATAATAATTGGTAAAGGAACCTATATTGGTCCTAATTGTGGTCTTATTACAGCCAACCACGATATAACTAATTTAGATAAACATCAAATGTCAAAGGGGATAACAATTGGTGAATCATGTTGGCTTGGAATGAATTCAGTGATTTTGCCAGGCGTTACACTCGGGAAGCACACTATTGTGGGAGCAGGAGCAGTAGTAACACACAGTTTTCCGGAAGGAAATTGTGTCATAGGAGGCAATCCTGCCCATACTATAAAAAAGATTAGCTTTTGTGCGGAAAACAGTGAAGTAAAAAGCTGAGGGGGATGCGGAACGGAATGTAATAGAAAATAGGGGCTAAAACCTATGTTAGGACTTGATAGATCAAAAATTAAGCATTAATTTCAAGAAACAGATTATTATTCTAAATATTATTTCAAAATCATAAAATAAATATAAAATTACATATTGCACAGTAAATGTGACAGCAGTACACTCCTATTGTTGGCCTTGAGAAATTAAATGTTATGTTAAGGAACTTGAGATATCGGAGCATATCAGGAGGGATTCAATGAGAGGAAAGATGCGTTCCACATTTGCTGTGTTTTTGTTTGCGCTTTTATTTGTGCTTACTTCAGGTATCACGGCTAAAGCAACAGATGGTGACAATGAGGGTGATAAGTATAACGTTACCTTTGTCACAAATGGCGGCCAGTTCAGGGATGACAGTTTTGAGAAGACAGTTACTGTTGATGCAGGCTCAGCTATAGGTGATGCAGCAGTTGAGAATCCCTATGATAGGGATAATTCTCAGGTTTTTATTGGATGGTTCAAGGATTCCAATTTGGAGACTCCTATTGAGAATATTGAAGAGTACGTTCCGCATGGCGATGAGAACATATACAGCGGCTGGAGAGATGTGGATGTTGATAATGACCTATATGTCATTTTTAATGCAAATGGCGGATATTTCAATGGCTTCTTGGGCATTGATAATGACTATGCCTCAGGAAAATGGTATGTGAATAGTAATGTCACTTTCGCAGAAATTGGAGTTCCGGAAGGATATAAAAATTACAGATCGGTAGGGCTGCCTGTCGTTGGATGGTATTTTGATGCTGCATGTACTACAAGAGTTCCGGAAAACTATCCGATTACCGGTGAGGAGACCTTCTATGCTAAATATACAGATGATTACTATGTAGTTACATTTGATGCAGGAGAAGGCTATTTTTATCATGATGAGAATCAGAAGATAATTGAAGATGCAGTTGATAAGAATGCAGCGACTAATGTAAGTTCACTAATATTTGATGGTCAGATGTACACATTGGACGGAAAGGTTATTTCGGGCTGGTATCTTGATGAGGCGCTCACAGAACCTGCAAGAATAATAAACGGTGAGTACTATCCGACAAGCGATGTTACATTATACGCTAAATGGGAATCCGGTTATAAGGTAACTTTTGATTATGGAATTGCAGCGGATCAGTATGAAGACTATACACAGTTTTATTATTCTCTGAAAAATCGAAGTCTGAGTTTTGTTCCTGATCTGAAAGGCCAGTCATATGAAGGATATGCTTTTGATGGATGGTACATTGATGATCAGTACAGTAAAGAACTCTTAAATTATTATAATTACAAAGTTGATCAAGATATTACATTATATGCGAAGTGGTCAGACAAAGTGACTGTTACTTACGATGCAGGTGACGGACATTTCTATAACCGGACTGAGAATACACTGACATATGATATGCCTGAAGGATCAACTATACCGCTGTACTATGCTGCTTGTAGTGATGAAAAGGGCAAAACTTTTGTAGGATGGAGTCTTGATGGGAAAAATCTTCTAAGTGACGATATAGTCACAACGCAGGATGTTATTCTAAAAGCTGTATATACTGATGGCTATTGCGTTACTTTTGATGGAAATGGTCAGAATATAGGGGTTGCATATTATAAATCCGGATTGAACGCAATTGGTTGCATAGATGTCAACGGTCCTTATTATTACATGAATGTCCAGAAGGACAAAGCTATTTCACAGAACTATTACACCGAGTATGCTCCTATGCAGATTGACAAAAAAGAGGGATTCCTTGGATGGAGCACTACCGGTGCAAGGGCTGATATTGTCGATATAAAAGACTTTTGTATAACAGAAGATCTGACATTATATGCCGTCTGGAATGATGCGGATATATATACAGTTACATTCGATGCAAATGGTGGTTCATTCGATGACTATTCTGCAGAACGAAACTATAGGATTCCTGCCGGAACGACAGTAAATTACTATTTAGCACCTGCTAAAAATGGAAATCAGATTTTCACAGCATGGAATACTGAAGCAGATGGCTCAGGCGAGATTGTGGATATAGACACGTATATTGTTGAATCTGATATTACTTTCTATGCGCAATATACTGAGGCATATACTGTAACATACCACGCTAATGGTGGATACTTCCTTAATGCAACCGGTATGAGAGATATGTCTACCTCTGTTGTGCCATGTGGGTCTGAAACATATTTAGGAAGAGATAGTATTGCTAACAATGATAAAGATGTAGCTTTTTCAGGATGGAGTATATCACCGGATGGAAGTACTGTTGATGTAGATGGGGATACATGGTATCAGCCTTCATCCAGTATCGATTTATATGCAGTATGGGCTAAGGGCAATAAGGTGACATTCCATGCAAACTACGAGAGTGGAGCATATTACTATTATAATGGTCATACATATACAGATCTGACATTTACTATTCCAAAGGGCAAAAGCATAAACATGTATTATTATCGTCCGGAATATGTAAATAATGATAAACTCGTTGTGTTAAGAGGATATAACACTAAGGCAGATGGCAGTGGAGAAACAGCAGATTGCGATTTCATTCCCAGTGGTGATATTGACCTTTATGCAATTCACGAAGATGCAATAAGAGTAACCTATGATGCCAATGGTGGATTGGTTGGATATTCTTACGATATGGATAGTGAACTGGATAGGACTTTGTCTTATACTATGCCTCTTCATAGTTGTGTTTATGATGATGAAAATCTTACTTACAAGCGTGAGGGATATGTATTCGATTATCTTTCTACAGACGCAGCAGGAAAATCGCCGGTGCAGTGGGATGACGGAGAATATAGACCACAGAAGAGTGTGACACTTTATGTACAATGGAAAAAGGCTGTAAGCGTAACATTCTATGCAAATGGTGGAACAATACGTTATGAAGGGGATAAGACTACATATACTGTAGGTGAAGGATGTACAATTCAGGATCTTGGTAGTCCGACCGTAACCCAAAAGGGACAGGCTGTATTAAGCTGGAATACACAGGCAGATGGAAAAGGCAAGGATATCTCAGAGTTCACTACTGTTGATAAAGACATGGAGTTCTATGCACAGTGGAGTGAAGCGTATACAGTAACGGTATATACAAACGGAGCTGAGATTTACTCAATTAGCGACTATAAAAATGAATCCGGCGTATATGAAATACCCGTTGTAAAGGGACATGAAGTTGCAATTCCATGTGAGGATGACTGGGATAATGATTTATACTTTATGGGCTATTATTATGACAAGGATTTCAGAAAAGTTGCCCTTGAGAATACTGTTGAACAACACTACAGCGAAGACAATGGCATGCATTTTACACCAACAGAAGATACAGCGCTTTATGCGAAGTATGATACAGGATATACTATCACCTTTGATGGAAATGGCGGCTATGTAGAGGGTGAGTATGCCATAATGATAGATGGTGTAAGAAAAGGATTTCCGCTTTATTGGAACTATTATGCCTCTGTTAAGAAAGGCTATCACAGTAGTAAAGGATTCCTGGGGTGGTATACAGATCCTGAATGCACAGAGGATAGCTTTGTAGGAACAAAAGAAAATATTAAAAACTATTATCCTACATCTGATATCACACTGTATGCCAAATTTGAAAAAAGCAACGCAGAAGTTAAAGTAAGCAGCGTATCACTTAATAAGAAGAAGCTTTCTCTGGGCGTCAGCGATACCTATGAGCTTGTATCAGTTGTTAAACCCGGAAATGCAACAAACACAGCAGTAAGCTATGAGTCATCAGATACAGATGTTGCAACTGTTGATGAAGATGGCGTAGTAACAGCAGTAGCTAATGGTGAAGCTACAATAACAGTAAAGACAGTAGACGGTGAGTTCACTGATACTTGTGATGTAACAGTAGAGGGAATTCCCGCAGGTGCTGTTAAAGAGCAGCTTGAAAATGCAATAGACAACCTTCAGAATGCAGATAAGGATGATGCAAAACAGCAGGTTGAAGAGGCTCTTAGTCATATGTCTGTAGACAAAATGGCTGATAAGACTGAAGCAAATGATGAGGTTGCGCAGAAGCTTAAAGAACTCGATGAGGCATATCAGGCAGCAGGTAATATAACTGTTGCAGATACATCAGAGGACGACGAAGCTGTGGATGCAATAACTGAGGCCTTTGGTGAAGATATTGATGCCAGCAAAATCGGAGTATCAGGTCTCGCGCTCAGTGGTGAGCCTGACCAGACAGTTAAGGCTAACTTTGAGAGCGTTTCAGCCGATGATCAGATGCCGGTAAGTGATGAGTTCAATCCTATCGGTGAGCAGATCGATATTTATCCCACAGCAGGTGATAGTGAAGCAACTGCTAATCAGGAGATAGAAGACCTGAAAGCACCTGTTACGATCACGCTTCCTATGCCCAAGAAGATCACATCATCCAAGCTTTACATCCTTCACTTTAATGATGATGGAACCTATGAGCTAATAAAGCCTACATTCAAGAACAACACAATGTCATTTACAGTAAGCCACTTCAGTATCTTTGCATTTGTTGAGCTTGCTAACGGCAACGTTGTTGAAAATAACGATGATGATGATAATCAGGAAGTAGCTCAGAATCAGAATAATAACACTCAGAACAATACTCAGAGTAACAACCAGAGTGTAAATAACTCAGGAAATAAGAATGGTTCCGGCAAGAGTAATAATACAAACAGCAACTCCGGAAATAAGGCTGCATCAGGTAACAATGCCGGTGCAACAAACAACACTAATAACAATACCGGAAATAACACAACCGGAAACAGCAATAATAACGCACCTGCTAACAACGGGAATAACAATTCCGAAAATGCTCCGGCAGAGAATACTGCTGATACTAATGCAGATGCAGCTGAGACAAGTGTAGATAACAGTAACGACGTTGCAACTGCTAAGATCGGAACAAAAGCGACTGTTGGTGGTGTGACCTATAAGATATCCGGTGAGTCACAGGTAACTTATACTGCACCTAAGAACAAAAAGGCTTACAGCATAAAGGTACCCAAGACAGTTAACATTGATGGTAAGAAGTATACCGTTACTGCTATTTCCAAGAACGCATTTAAGAAATGTGCAAAGCTCAAAAAAGTGACAATACCCGATAGTGTTACAAAGATTGAAAGCGGAGCATTCAGTGGATGTAAGAACCTCAAGTCTATTACTATCAAGTCCACAAAGATTACCAAGATTGGTAAGAATGCATTCAAGGGAATAAGCTCAGAAGCTACAATCAAAGTACCCAAGAGCAAAAAGGCAGATTACACTAAGCTGTTAAATGCTTCAAAGCTTCCTAAGGGTGTTAAGATCAAGTAATTACGAGATCATCTGACTAATCCCACAACATTGGTAAAAGAACCATGTTGTGGGATTATTTTGTGGAATAATATGGTATTATAGAAAAGATAAAAAGTATTTGGGGTATAACAGATGAACGAATTAAATAGAAGAAAAATATGGACATTCCTGTGCCTTTTACTGGCAGTGACCTTCTTTTTTATGGGAAATAAGCTGATAGCAGGGGTATGGCTGATAGCATTTGCTGTTCAGCTTGTGATCACCATAATAGGAATGAAGAACGGCAAATAGTATTGCAAACACCCATAATCCACCAAATAGGAAAAATAGAGTTGTTCGTTTTGCTCTATATGATATGTAACAGATTTTAGTAGCGTACTACAATGAGTACATAAACAAACTATATTTGTTTTAGAACAGACACATAAGTATGTAAGCAAAAAACTCATAAGGAGGAGACATTATGAACATCACACTTGAAGCTATTGAAAAGGTTATGGATCTCACAGGAGTTGAGTACAAGGTGGCTAAGGAAGCTCTCCAGCAGACAGATGGAGATGTTGACGCAGCAGTAAAGCTCATCCAGCCTAAGTCAAAGGATATCGGGGAGGATGTTAAGGCTCTCATCGATAGATTAAAGAAGGTTGTTGATGAAGGCAACGTTGACAGAATCCAGATCAGAAAGGACGATGAAGTAGTTCTCAGCGTACCTGTAAATATCGGAATCGTTGGTGGTATCCTTGGTCTTGCAGCAGCACCCTGGGCACTGATCGCAGCTACTGTAGCAGCATTTGGTCTTGGTTGCAAGCTCATCGTAGTTAAGAAGGACGGCACCACAGACGAAGTAAAGTAAAACTGAATATGTGTATTATTATGAATCCCCGGAGTGAAATGCTTCGGGGATTTATTTACTTTTGAACAATCTGTGTAATACATTGAAAGTAACAGCGATGTTTGTTACATTAATATTGAATAAGGTTTGCAAAACATCTGATGTGAGCAGACTATGAGTTGAGGGGTCATCTATGAAATATGCATTTACCACATTTGCGCTTATTATCACACTGATAGCAGGTTTCCTGTTTGGCGCCTATTATATGTATAACAAATACAATCCCAAGGCGCAGACAGAGGTAGCAGCCACTGAGGAAGAGACTGTTGAGGAACCGCTTGATAACTCTGCATATTACGACAGTGATGGTAACTGGATATTTAAATATGGGGCTGATGAAAGTGGCTACGGTGGAAGCGGTACAACAGTATCAGCTGGCGGACAGGCTTCTGAGAATATTGACTATCGTATCACCGGAACGAACTTCGTTTATGAGGATGATGGAATTTATTCTGGCTTTCATGCTGTGGTTACTGTTGAGAATATAGGTGCTAATAATCTTTACCTTGGAAAAGACTCTGTTTTTAATATAGAGGACAGAACTCTTTCGGTTGTTGATTCCTACGATTACGTAAGGTCTGTACCGGATGTTATTGCCCCCGGTGAAAAAGGATATTTCTATGTGCCCTATGGTCAGATCAAGACCAATGAGGACAGTGTGACCATAGAGGAAGAACAGCTCTCTGGCGATGTTCTTGATGCAGAGGATGAGAACGCCGTAGAAGGCAGTGTGACTGATGGTTCAGAATCCAATGCTATTGATATAGAAGAACTTGAGAAAGCGCTTGGAATAGACTCAGAAGATGGTGAAGAGGGTTCAGAAGATGAGTCTACAGGAGATGCCAGTTCCGCATCGATAAAGGTG
>JAEEGL013486827.1_pt1 | contig 17610 bp, 17 predicted proteins | sample 9134231 | NCBI WGS metagenome assembly JAEEGL01 (sample SAMN16246548, study PRJNA631951) | gut metagenome | biome: gut microbiome; feature: rumen; material: fiber-attached | host: Bos | place: Iran: Karaj | collected 2018-10 | reverse complement strand
GGCACGGATCGCTTTTGTCTGCTGGTCAAGATCAAAATACTTTTCAGACCATTCATCGGTCACAGCGGTCAGTTCGAGGCATGAATCTGAATCCAGTGTCCATGCCTGAAGAAGGACTCCTCGTTCATTCCAGTCCTCGAGAAGACTTTCAGGAGTAATATTCCGGTTGGACATCCATTCCTGATGCTTGTCCAGATTATCCTGAGTGAGAATGATATATTTTGATTCATCAAGCGTGATTTGGGCATGAATCGAATCAAAGGAAAGCAGAGTTTCGGCACTGCATGAAATGCACAGACAGAGTGCCAGGAGAACAAGAACCACAAGCAGATACTTGCGCATGGTTATACCGCCTTTCATTCACAGAAGATGATCGGATATGCTTTGAAGCTGTCATCATGGAGCATAATAGGACATGTCAAGAGGCTTTGGTTCCGGACCTTGAATGAGCAGTTTCTTACGCCGCTTTAGAAATGTATCACGATCCAGCATGACAATACGGCCGCAACCCGAACATTTCATTTTTATATCGGCTCCGGTCCGAATGACAGTCCATTCAGAGGAACCGCATGGATGCTTCTTTTTTGTCATAACAACATCGCCTATGCGAATTTCATCCATTTAAAATACGTACCTCCATGTTTGTCTCATATAAAAAATGAATACAAGAAATTATATGCTTTTTCATCAAAACACGCAACACCTGCGTTTGCAAGCCTTAGGATACAGTGATATACTTCCTGGTGCAAATGCGCAAGGAGGATCGGTATGGACCTGCAGAACATAGACCAATCGATAGGAATCTTTGACAGCGGCGTTGGCGGTGTGAGTGTGCTGTGGGATATCCGGCAGCTGATGCCGCATGAGCATCTCTTTTTCTTTGGTGACAATGCAAATGCTCCATATGGAACGAAAAGGCCTGAAGAGGTCAAAGCCAGGTGTATGGATATTGTTCATAAGATGCTTCAACTGCCGGTGAAAGCCGTCGTCATTGCGTGCAATACCGCATCGAGTGTTGCTGCAAAGAGCATCAGGGAGGAAGTATCCATACCTGTAATTGCCATGGAACCTGCTTTAAAACCAGCCCACGAGATACGACAGGGCGGAAAGATACTTGTTTTGGCAACACCTGTTACCCTTGCACTTCCAAAGTTTCAGAATCTTTATGCATTGTATGGGGAAGGTGCAGAGGCTATCCCTTGTCCAGGATTGATGGATCTTGTGGAACAGGAGGACATGGACGCGGCTGAGCAGTATCTGAAAAGCATTTTTTCAGCTTATGATCATGAACAGCTGGATGCAGTTGTCCTGGGCTGCACACATTATGTCTTTCTTCGACAGATTGCGTCGTCTATTCTGCCCGAACATACAGCGGTCATTGATGGAAACCTGGGTACAGCACGGCAGTTGAGAAGAGTTCTCGCAGAACGCAATCTGCTTCGGACAGAAGGCGAAGGCAGTATTTCTTTTCATACGAGCGGTGATGAACAGATCATTGTACCGAGAATGAAGCGCCTGATGGAACGGATGAGGCAAATGGAATGCCGAACGTAAAGAGACTGCTCAATAGGATTCCTTCTCCTTGTACTTATAGGGGATAAATGTGCGAGCGGTGGCCAATTCACATGGGAAAAGTCGTAAATCTCAGAGGCACCAGCGATAGGAAGTGTCTCTGAGATTGTTCTTTTATGTTATAAACAGTGCGGTTCCATATTTGGAATTTTCTTCTTTTCTTTTTCGCTGTGTTCATGTATAATCTGTCCAGATTGGTATGCAGACCGAGCATCCCATCCGGACCGAATTTCATTAGGGTTTGGATGAAAAAGCAATGCAAGGAGGAAAACGATTATGGCTGAGTTTCAGACCAAAGACATCAGAAATATTGCTCTCATGGGGCATGGCGGCGAGGGCAAAACCACGCTGACCGAGGCGATGCTCTACGCCGCGCATATTGTTGACCGGCAGGGAAAAGTTGAAGACGGAAATACTACAACGGACTTTGATCCGGAAGAAGTGCGTCGTCATTGTTCCATTTCTGCCGCGACTGCTCCGGTTGACTGGGCAGGCAAAACAATTAACATAATTGATGTTCCTGGCTATTTTGACTTTGCTGGTGAAGTTGCAGGTGCTATTCGTGTTGTGGAAACCACTGGGATTGTCATGAGTGCTGTGACCGGCTTGAGCGTTGGCTTCGAAAAAGCTTTTGACGCTGCTGAAAAGCAGGGTACCGGTAAAATGATTATCATCAACCAGATGGACCGTGAGCACGTTTCCTTTGATAAAGTACTTGCTGAGCTGAAGGCTGAACACGGCTCCTCGATCGTTCCTGTTCTTGCCCCTCTTGGAGAAGGCCCCAGCTTCCGCGGTGTAGTCAATGTTCTTCAGCAGAAAGCCTATGAAGGTGCATATGACAAGAGCAAGGAAGTTCCGATGCCTGCCGATGCTCAGGATAAAGTTGAAAGCTGGTATGCAGATCTGACGGAAGCTGCTGCAGCTGCTGACGACGATCTGATGATGAAATACCTAGAAGGCGAAGAACTGACCCATGACGAGATCGTTCTTGGTTTCCATAAGGGAATGAAAGACGGTTCCATCATACCTGTTGTTGCCGTTTCTGCTCTTACGGGTGTTGGCATTGCGCGCATGCTGGACCTGATGACACAGTATCTTCCTTCTCCTGGACATCTTGGTCTCGAGCACAAGGGTGTGAATCCCAAGAATGGCGAAGAAATTGTACGTACAACCAGCGATGACGAGCCTTTCTCCGCTTTTATCTTCAAGACGATCGCTGACCCGTACGTTGGCAAACTGTCACTTTTCCGTATTTTCTCTGGCAAGCTGACGTCTGCTACTACGCTGTATAATGTCAACAAGGACAAGACTGACAAGAGCTCCGGTATGTATATCCTCCGCGGGAAGAAGCAGATTGCAAAGCAGTTGCTGCATGACGGTGATATTGGTGCCCTTGCCAAGTTTCAGTTCACTTCTACAGGCGATACACTTTGTGATCAGGCTAACCCGATCCAATATCCTGCGCTTGAATATCCGATTGCATGCATTTCCAAGGCAGTTTATGCAACCAAGCAGGGTGATGAAGATAAAGTCTTCTCCGGACTGAACCGTCTTATTGAGGAAGATCCCAGCCTGCGTCTTGAAAAGAACGCCGAAACCACCGAAACCTTGCTGTCTGGTCTGGGTGAAATGCATCTGGATGTTGTAAAGAACAAGCTTGAGAGCAAATTTGGCGCAAAGGCTGATCTTCGCGACCCGAAGATTCCGTATCGTGAAACAATCCGCAAGACTGTCAGCGTTCAGGGACGTCACAAGAAACAGTCCGGTGGACATGGGCAGTTTGGTGATGTATGGATTGAATTCTCTCCGATCACTGACAGCGAAACCGATTTTGAATTTGTGGATGCCGTAGTTGGCGGTGCTGTTCCGCGCAACTTCATCCCTAGTGTTGAAAAAGGTCTGAGAGAGAATATTGTTCATGGCGTTCTGGCCGGTTATCCTATGGTTCATCTGCGTGCCAAGCTGTATGATGGTTCTTACCATCCGGTCGACTCTTCTGAAATGGCGTTCAAAACTGCTGCTCGTATTGCATACAAAAAGGGCTGCATGGATGCTTCTCCTGTACTGCTTGAGCCGATTATGCATGTTTCGGTTGTTGTTCCCGATGAATACATGGGCGACATCATGGGCGACATGAACAAGCGTCGTGGCCGTATTATTGGCATGACTCAGGTTGGCAAGAATCAGCAGGTCGATGCAGAAGCACCTATGGCTGAACTCTTTAAGTATGCTACGGACCTGCGTTCCATGACGCAGGGACGCGGAAGCTTTACAACCAGCTTCGAGCGCTATGAAGAAGTTCCTCAGAATGTTGCTGAGAAGATTATTGCTGCTGCTGAAAAGATCGACGAAGACGAAGATTAATCATGGAAAAGGAGCTGCTCTGGTAGCTCCTTTTTTGTTAATGATCGTATTTGTAAGGAAATGAAGATGGAAAAAAGGGAGGAGAATGCCATGCAGTCTCCTCCCTTTTTTATGCATGTGTAACAAGATGTTCGAGAACATTGACCATTTTTTCAAGAGACTGGACAGGAATCAGCTCTTTGCGACCGTGGAAATTATAACCGCCAGTGGAGAGGTTTGGACAGGGAAGGCCCATATAGCTGAGTCTGGCACCATCCGTACCACCACGGATCGGTGAAACAAGAGGGGTGATCCCACATGCAGTAAATGCTTCTTTCGCTTTGTCGAGAACTTCCATGTGCTTTTCCATGATTTCACGCATGTTGTAATAGGAATCTTTCATATTGCATTCAATGGTTCCTGAGCCGTAACGGTTGTTCAGAAAAGCAGTTATTTCTTGACAGGTTGCTTTCTTTGCTTCAAATTTGGTGCGGTCATGATCACGGATGATATAGACCAGAGTAGCCTCTTCACAATCACCTTTCATGCTGATCAGATGATAGAATCCTTCATAACCTTCTGTGTGTTCAGGCGTCTCAAAAGGCGGAAGCATATGATGCCATTCCATGGCGATAGTCGCTGCATTTTTCATCTGGTTTTTGGAAGAACCCGGATGAATGGAAATCCCATGGACTGTGATGACGCAGCTCGCTGCGTTAAAGTTCTCATACTCAACTTCACCCAGAGCTCCACCGTCCACCGTGTATGCATATTCTGCACCAAATCCTTTTACATCGAAAAGGTCAGCCCCTCGTCCGATTTCTTCATCAGGTGTAAAACCGATATGCAGTTCACAATGATCCGGAGCGTTGGGCTGCATGAGATGCTCGACCAGTTCCATGATTTCTGCAATGCCAGCCTTATCATCTGCTCCAAGCACGGAACTACCATCGGTGACAATCAGATCGAGACCTTTGAGGGACGGCAGGAAATCAAAGCCATCAATGACTGTACCGTTTTCCAGCAGGATTGGGCCACCGTCATATGCCTTGACAATATGCGGATGGGTAGGTCCTTTTACGGCATCACTGGTATCCATATGTGAAATGAGACCAATCCTGCGCGTGCTGCTGCCTTTTGCAGGAATCGTACCATAGACGTAGCAGTTTTTGTCAACATGTGCATCCTGCACACCAAGGGCCTGGAGTTCAGAAACAAGCATGTTGGCGAGATTCCACTGGCCAGGGGTGGAAGGACAGGAGGAAGAAGACTCGTCTGAAGTTGTTTCGACCTGAATATAGCGAAGAAAACGTTCAGTAACGGACATAATAGATCATCCTTCTTTCTTGTTCAATGATTCCAGATGTTTTGGAAGAGCACAGAGGTTGGGCAGCGTTATGTCCCTTGGCGTGTCCTCGGGAACATCGACGAGGTCCGGGATGAGAATGCTGTGCATCCCGGCATGGTGTACGGAAAGAAGACCGGCTGTGGAATCTTCAATACCTGCGCATTCCCGTGGATCACAGCTGAGACGGGATGCTGCTAGAAGATATGTATCAGGTGCAGGTTTACGTTCTTTGACGTCATCGGCACACAGGATGACATCAAAAAGGGAGTCCCAAGAAAGGAGTTTAAGATATTCTGAAATGACAGAGCGTGTGTTATTTGTGCAGAGACCAAGCAAAAATCCTTTGCCCTTGAGATAGTGAAGGAGAGCAGAAGCTCCTTCTTTTTCAGGAACTCCATTTGTTTTGACAGTATTGAGTGTAATGCATTTCCAGTCTTCCATAAGTCGTGGAATGTCTGCAGAGGGGTGTTTCCTGGCGATAGCGTGCGCTGTCTTGATCATGGGAATACCAACTAACGGTTTCCATTCTTCTTCCGTGATTGAAAAACCCTGAAGACGTGCTGCTTGATCAATCATTTTGCCGCCGAGACGTTCTGTATCAGTGAGAACTCCATCAAGGTCAAAGAGGAGCGCTTTGATCATATGGACGTCCCCCTTTGCAGAAGGCGCAGAGACTGCATGATTCCGTCAACAGAAGCAGACATAATTCCACCTGCGTATCCAGCACCTTCACCGCAGGGGTATAGACCTGAAAGGTCAACGGACTGTCCATCCTCATTGCGAACCAATCGAACAGGAGAAGAAGAACGAGCTTCCACAGCAGTCAGAATCGCATCCGGATGGGCAAAACCATGAAGCTGTTTATCAAGCTGTTTTATGCCATACGACAAATCATCGCAGAGAAAACCGGGCAGAACGGTGTGCAGATTGCTTGGCGTTACACCGGGACGATAGCTGGGAATGACTTCGCCAAAGCGAACTGTTTCGCGGGATGCGAGGAAATCTTCAACACGTTGTACAGGAGCATGATAGTTGCCTCCACCAGCAAGGAATGCTTTTTGTTCAAGTGTACGCTGAAGCTGCATGCCAGAAAGTGGATGGTCGGATGGAAAATCGGAGACTGGAATGCCGACGAGAAGAGCACTGTTTGCATTCAGGCCATTTCTGCTGTGATAGCTCATTCCGTTGACACAAAGACGGTTTTCCTCTGAACTGGCGGCCATGACGACACCGCCTGGGCACATGCAGAAGGTGTATACCCCCCGGTTGTCCGGGGTTGTGCAATGCAGTTTATAAGAAGCTGCAGAAAGTGCAGGATGCGATGAAAAAGCACCGTACTGGGAAGCGTTGATTCTGGCTTGCAGATGTTCTATTCTTACGCCCATGGCAAAAGGTTTCTGCACCATATGAACATTCTGCGAATACAGGTGGGTCAGGGTATCGCGGCTGGAGTGTCCTATACAGAGGAGAATTGCTTCTGTTCTTATTTCATCAGGAATACCTGCATGATCAACAATGGCCCCGCAGATTTTTCTGTCTGAAATGATAAGGGAAGTCAGACACGTGTGGAAACGGACTTCACCGCCTAGTGCAAGGATTTCATGACGGATTCCTTTGACAACATTTCGGAGGATGTCTGTTCCAATGTGCGGCTTCTGATCAATCAGAATGTCCGAAGGGGCTCCATGACGCACAAAGGTTTCCAGAACAAAGGACTGCCAGGGATTTTTAGTGCCAGTTGTCAGTTTGCCATCCGAGAAGGTACCGGCCCCGCCTTCACCGAACTGGACATTGCTGTTGGAGAGAAGGATTCCGTGGTCAACCATATTCTGAACGTCTGAAGAGCGGGTATCGACATCTGCACCGCGTTCGATGAGAACCGGTCTGGCACCTGCTTTTGCAAGAATCAGCGCGGCGAACAGTCCGGACGGTCCAGCACCGACGATCAAAGGCCGAAATGAAAGGCTGGATGCTGGGATCATGGGGAGATAGGACTCAGGAGACCTAACGGCAGAGCTCTTGCATTTTTTCAGCACGGTATCTTCGTGGGCAACCTGTACATCCAGTGACGTAACGAAATGGACGTCACCTTTGTCTCTTGCATCAATACTTCTTCGGACAAGCGATACATCCAGGATTGAAGACGGAGGAAGCCGGAGTTTTCTGGCAGCTGTTTCACGAAGGTCGTGGTCGGTGAAATCAAGAGGAAGTGATATATTGGAAAGACGTAGCATAGGCAATCCTTTCAGACATTGTTTCAGGTGTGCCATCGGAGCAGTTCGGGATGAACATATGCCTCTGAAGGGTAATCAACGCTTGTTAATTCAAGCCCCTGCGGCGGGGCCGTGGGGCCTAAAGCCAGTCGGTTTTTGGTTGCAAATGCCTCTTCAAAGGCGTTTGTACTGCGTCTTCCGTGTCCAATATCGATTAGCGTTCCTGCGATAATCCGAACCATATTGTACAGAAACGCATTCCCATGAACTGTAATGGTGATGAGGTCATCAGTGCGCACAACAGAGCAGGAATCCAGGGTGCGGATTGTTGTTTTGGCTGTTCCTCCGGAAGCCTGGAAAGCTGCACAGTCATGCGTGCCGATCAGTGTGTCGGCAGCTGCCTGCATACGCATGAGATCCAGATGTACGGGAATATGAGATGCCCTCAGACGCCATAGCGCAGAACCATGGGCATTATTGATGATTCGGTATGTGTACAGCTTTCCGCAGCTTAGAAAACGGGCATGAAAAGCTGGCGGAACTTCATGTCCTGCCTGTATACGTATATCAGGCGGAAGCATGGTGTTCAGAACAAAGGGAAACTTTTCCGGTGGGATCGAAGAACTGGTATCAAAATGAACCATCTGGCCTGCGGCGTGGACACCGGCATCTGTTCGGCTGCTGCCCGTGACCTGAATGGTTTCTCCGCAGCATGTGGTTAAAGCTTCTTCAAGTACCTGCTGGACAGACAGACCATTGATCTGACGTTGCCAACCGACATAGCCGGTTCCATCATATTCGCAAGTCAGCAGTATCCTTTTCACAGGATCAGTCCTTTCGGCACAAAAATGTTGACGAGGATAATCAAGACGAGAAGGAGAAGCATAGCCCCCAGGGCGATGAAGTCGTTTCTTGAAATATGGAGGACCCGGAGTCTGGTTCTGTTTTCACCGCCATGATAACACCGTGCCTCCATGGCCATAGCAAGATCTCCTGCACGCCGGAAAGCACTGACAAACAAAGGAACAAGCAGCGGAATCATGGCCTTTGCACGATTGAGAAGGTTCCCGGATTCAAAATCTGCGCCACGGGCTTTCTGCGCTTTCATAATTTTATCGGTTTCCTCGAGCAATGTGGGAATGAAGCGCAGAGCAATGGACATCATCATGGCGAGTTCATGGGCAGGAAAATGAATTACTTTTAATGGCGATAGAAGCATTTCCAGACCATCGGAAAGTGCAATGGGGCTTGTAGTCAGTGTCATGAGTGAAGTCGACACAACAAGGAAAATGAGACGAAGACTATAATGAATTGACTGCCGAAGGCCTTCACGCGTGATGACTACAAATCCAACATGGAACAATTCGGTCCCGCTTGTAAAAAACAGGTTTAAGAGAAACGTCAGAATCAGAATGAAGCGGAGGGGTTTGAGGCCCTTCATCATGACCCGAAATGGAACTCTGGAAAGACGGGACGCACCAATTACAAACAAAAGAATGAGCAGAAAACCAGTTAGATTCTGACAAAGAAATACGCAGATGATCATCAGAATTGTCAGACAGATTTTCATTCGCGGGTCGAGGCGATGGATGACCGAATCTACCGGATAATACTGCCCGAGTGTAATATTGTTCAGCATCCTTTTGCCTCCTTCCAGAGACGAATGATATGTTCATGCAATTCTTCCTGGGTATAAAGATCATCGGGAAGATGGATACCTTTTGAACGCAGCTCCTGGCAAAGCCTTGCAGCCGATGGAATATCAAGGCCTGCTTTTTTCATCAGATCATGATCCTTAAAGATTTCACGGCAGGACCCGGTTTTTGCAATAGTCCCGTTCACCATGACAACCATCCGTGTTGCGAGTGATGCGACGTCATCCATGGAATGGCTGACCATAATAATGGTTGCACCTTCATGATGAAGGTCTTTCACGATTCCAAGAATGCGGTCACGTCCTCTTGGGTCCAGTCCTGCAGTTGGTTCATCAAGAACCAGTACAGACGGCTCCATGGCTAGAACGCCAGCGATAGCTACACGCCGCATCTGGCCCCCGGAAAGGTCAAAAGGAGATGAATTCGCATATTTCTGATAATCCAGATGAACATGTTCCATGGCTCTGCGTACACGCTGATCAATTTCTGCTTCATCAAGCCCCATGTTTTTGGGACCGAACGCAATATCTTTGGCAACTGTTTCTTCAAAAAGCTGATATTCAGGGTATTGAAAAACAAGCCCGACGCTCTGGCGAAGCTTTCTGCGATTGACATGTTCACCATTGATGTCTTCACCGTTGACCAGAACCTGGCCTTCTGTAGGCTGGAGAAGACCATTCAGATGCTGAACCAGTGTGGATTTCCCGCATCCGGTATGACCGCATAAAGCAATGAATTCTCCGTCTTCAATACGCAGATTGATATGATCGAGTGCTTTGCGTTCAAATGCGCTGCCTTGGGAATAGATGTGTGTGACCTGTTTTAGTTCGATGGACATAAGAGTCTGCACACCTCCTCTGTCATTTCATCAACCGTCAGGATCCCTGCAGGAAGGGGCATGCCATCATTGCGGAGCTCATTGGCCAGAGAAGCCATAGGCGGAACATCAAGATGCATCTGATGCATTTCGTCCACGTGCGAAAAAACCTCATTGGGAGTCCCTGCAAGAGCAATATCTCCGTTATTGATGACAATCACACGATCAGCTTCTGCTGCTTCTTCCATAAAATGAGTAATCCAGACAACAGTAATGCCTTTTTCGCGGTTCAGGCGATGAATGACATCAAGCACTTCCTTGCGGCCGTTAGGATCGAGCATGGCTGTGGATTCATCTGCAATGATGATGTCGGGTTCCATTGCCAGAACACCTGCAATGGCAACACGCTGTTTCTGACCACCTGACAGCATATGAGGAGCTGAATCTGCCCGTTCTGACATATGTACAGCTTCAAGGGCTTTATCGATTCGTCTGACCATTTCATCATGAGGCACACCCATGTTTTCGAGGCCAAAAGCTACATCTTCTCGAACAACCGTTGCAACAATCTGATTGTCTGGGTTCTGAAAAATCATCCCGGCTTTTTGCCGGATATCCAATGTCAGTGCATCTTCGGAAGTATTCATACCGCATACAATAATTCTCCCTGCAGTAGGCAGGTAAAGAGCGTTCAGCAGCTTGGCCAGCGTCGACTTTCCGGAACCATTGTGGCCAAGAATCGCGACAAATTCTCCCTTTCGGACTTCAAGGGAAACACCTTTCAGGACCTTATCGCTGCTCTCCTCATAAATGTACTCAACATGTTCGGCCTGTATACTTTTTTCATCAGTCATTGAAATAATCTGACAACTCCTTTGCCTGTATACATGAGAACGACAGGCAGAAACGATTGTAGCATATGAAGAAACTGCTTTCAAGGCATGAAAATGATTGAAAAATATAAGAAAAAGCCGAAGCTGCTTATGCCTGTATGGATATTCCCGTATGATGGCATCAGTCAGGCTGATAAAAGGGTCTGTCGGAAGCTTGAAGCTGATGTATAGCTGAAAAATGAAATGATGCACATGTGACATACTGGAATTGTTGAAAAAGCTGCAAATCATGCTATACTTTCACAGAATTGCTCTTTCCGTCCCTTCGGAATGAGGTTTTCCACATTTTTGCAGGATATTGAATGCGGAAAAGACTGTGTTCTGAGATGATTGATATCAAAAAAAGACAGTGCATGTGAGGAAAAAACGGATGAAAATAGTAGTGGTTGATGGTCAGGGTGGACGTCTTGGACAAAAGCTGGTTGAAACGATTCGCACGGAGTTTCCCGATGTGGATTTAATGGCGGTTGGGACCAACAGCATGGCCACTGAACGTATGCTCAAAGCGGGTTCGAAAACTGCCGCTACCGGGGAAAACGCACTGATTGTGGCGTGCAGGACGGCTGACGTGATTATTGGACCTATCGGAATAGCCATGGCAGACTCACTGATGGGGGAGATTTCCCCTTCCATGGCACATGCGGTGTCATCGTGTTCTGCGGAAAGAATACTGATTCCCATGAATATGTGCGGCACGTATGTTGCAGGAGTAAGTGCATCATCTTCAGCGATCGTTGCGGACGCTATGGCCCATCTTCGCGAAAAGATCGGAGTGAGAGTATGACGAGCAGGGGAGCACGCAAACTGACTTTTTCTTCCATGTTTCTTGCCCTGTGCATGGTATTGCCTTTCGTGACAGGACAAATTCCTCAGATTGGGGCGATGCTCAGTCCGATGCATATTCCCGTACTGATTTGTGGTTTTGTCTGCGGTCCGTTATGGGGGATGATCGTCGGGGCAATAGCTCCGGTTTTGCGTTCAGTTCTGTTTGGTATGCCTAAGCTTTTTCCAAGTGCTGTCTGCATGATGTTCGAACTGGCAGCCTATGGTGCCGCTGCGGGTTTGCTTATTCGTCTGCTTCCTAAAAAAAACTGGGCAGTCTATGCAGCGTTGATTCTTTCCATGCTTTTCGGACGTGTTGTATGGGGATTGGCGCAGTATGTCATTCTGGGATTGTCAGGCTCTGTTTTTACACTGGAGATGTTTCTTGCAGGCGCCTTTATTAATGCAGTTCCTGGTATCATTCTGCATATTGTTCTTATTCCACCGATCGTAATGTTTCTCGGAAAGGCGGGACAGAATCTGAATGTCTCTCCATGATCTTCGCGATATCGTTCTGCTGCATGTCACACGTTATCCGTTTATGACTTGCAGAGATGTGCTCAAACTGTGTTATCAGCGGGAATTCGGTGGTGGACATATGATCCGGGACCCGAAGGACAGTCTTCAGAACCTGGTTCATGAAATGGAAACCGCGCATGCAGGCTGGCCTGATTATCTGATGGAGGACATTGGAAACGGGAGGGCACGCATATATCTCGGAATGGCAAAACTCAAGGGGCTCTCCGCGGAAAAGATCAATGATGTTTTTGTGAAATCGGCAGCATGTCAAACGGGCAGCATGTTATCTTTTACTGAATGTTTCCCGACCATTCTGGAGCTGGCTGAACAAGGAGTCTTTCAGTTTTCCAGAAAAGAGATGCAGGATTATCTTACCGAATACTGCTTGCAGGGCTGTCCGATGGTTTCTCATTCCGAGGAGTACAGAAAGCTTTACAGACCAGCTTATCGTGTTCTTCAATTGGAAGTATGGAACGAAGAATTCAAACTGTAAAAATCAGGAATGAAAAGTGCCTCCATTTGCCGCGCAGAACGGTAAATGGAGGCACTTGCATATATGAAAGCATTTATTGGGGATAGGTCGCAGTGATGACATGCAGTTCAGGGGGGCAGAACAAGCGGATGGACAGCACACTTGTACCGATACCATTGGACACGACAAGCGTAGCTTTGCCTTCTGTAAGGATCCCGTGCGTGTACTCATCGGGCACTGTAGGCGCAATCCCAAGCAGTTCGCGAAAAGGTGCGATTTGTCCGCCGTGTGTATGTCCGAATAAGCCAAGATCAAACCAGTTGCGTTTTCCACTGGCGTCCAAGGCAATCTGGGCATCCGGAAGAACTTCAGGATTATGGCATACAAAAATCACAAACTGTTCAGAACGGCATTGGGATGATACTTCAGTGAGAGCAGGTGAACCAGTCGAAATATCATCAAGGCCGGCTATTTGAATGACCGTATCTGTACCGATTCGAACAGAAACGACATCATTGACAAGCGGTGTTACATTTTTTGCGACCATTGCTGCTCGAAGAAGTGACATCTGCGCCGGGTCTTCAGGACGGTCGTGTTCACCAAGTACGGCAAAAACTCCATAGTTGGCACGAATCACAGGCAACGCACGGAAAAATGCTTCTGTGCGTTCTGGAGAATTTGCATAATCCCCTCCAAATAAAACAAGGTCAGGATTCTGGGCATTGATTTTGCGTACCAGGGCTGAAAGCCGGGACTGCGTAAAGAACGGCCAAGACTGCATATGAATATCTGATAAGAAAACGATGCGAAGAGGACGCATGCCTGCAGACAAAGAAGTATTTCCTATCTGAGTCTGGTGGACTGTCAGCGTGTTTGCCTCAAGAAAGGGGTAAGCAAGGATGAAAAGAAACAGAAGAACGACCATTCCCTGAATGATCCGCATTAAAAGACGATGCTTGGCATGACGCCCAAGATGAAACCGCATAAGATCACCTGCTTATATTTGCATTGATTGATGAGAATGATGTACAATAGACGGGCATTGATGGAATGAAGGAGGGAAAAGATGGAATATAAAATCTTGAATCCCACAACGATGCTTTCACCATTGCCATGCGTGCTTGTCTCCTGTGGTGCAGAAGGGATGCACCCAAATGCTCTGACGGTTGCATGGACAGGGATTGTGAACACGCATCCACCGATGCTGAGCATTTCAGTGAAGCCAGAGCGCTATTCACATGATCTGATTATACGCAGCGGAGAATTCTGCGTACATCCTGGAGATAAGGACCACGTGCGTGTTCTTGACTTCTGTGGTGTAAAAAGCGGAAAAGAAGTTGATAAGTTTTCAGCTCTTGGACTTAAAACGGAAGACAGTGGACTGCAATATGCTCCAGCAATAAGTGGCTTCCCCCTTTGCATATCGTGCAGACTGCGGGACGTACATCGCCTTGGAAGCCATGACTTGTTCCTTGGTGAAATATGCAGGATTATGATTCGTGAAGATCTAATGGATGACAATGGTTCGGTGCACCTTGAAAGAGCGGGTCTTGTTGCCTATAGCCACGGGCTGTATCAGGAAGTAGGGAAAGTACTTGGCTTTTTTGGCTTTTCCGTGGCACGCCGTGACACATATGAACGGCGAATGAAAAACATCAGGAGCGGGTATAAGCCTCACGCGTAATACCATACATAACCACGTCTGAAAAATGGTTTTTATTCCAGACACGCCCGATCATTGTTCCTTCCTCTTTCATACCGCATTTGGCCATGACTCGGCCGCTTGCCGGATTACTGACTTCATGCATTGCTTCAAGCCGGTGAACAGGCAACTGATCGAAGGAAAGCCGGATAACCGCCTGAAGTGCTTCGGTCATATATCCCTGATTCCAGTATTCCCTGGATAAACTATATCCAATTTCGAGAATTTCATTTTCCTCATCCCATTCTGTATATCCGATTGTTCCAATGACTTTTCCGGTTGCCTGAAGGACGATGACCCATGAGGAAGGCTTTCCTAAGCGATACTGCTCTCTGAGATATCTGACATAAGCAAGCGAATCAGAAAAATGTACATGCGCATCCCAGAGAACATGCTCTGCGACCAATGGATCTTGTGCATAAGTGAAAATATCTGAAGCATCTCTTCGCCTCGCCATGCGCAGCAAAAGGCGCTGGGTTGTAATTTCAGGCAACCTTGAAAAGAAATCCTGTATGTCATCTGCATATGGGTCCTGCGTGGAAAACAGAAAGGCTTTTAATCGGGAAAACATATCGTCCGTCCTTCCGGAAAAACGTGATTACAGGGATTTGATTTCCATGGTATGGAAGAAAACATTAAACTGGTTCGTTAGATGCATGTAGGCGATGTGCCATGAGGATGCCGAGACAGGTTTTTCCATCATGGTAATCTCCCTGCATGACGTGGTTTACGGCCTCCTCAAAAGGAATTCGTTCTACGTCGACAAATTCATCTTCGTCGGGATGTGTGCATCCTTCGTGGAGGCCGGTAGCGAGGTAGATATGAATCCGTTCATTGCAGAAGCCCGGGGTGGTTTCAAGTACGGTCAGTTTCTGCCAATGATCTGCGGTGAGACCTGTTTCTTCTGACAACTCACGTTTTGCACAGCAGAGCGGGTCCTCGTCAGGAGCATCCAGTTTACCCGCTGGGATTTCATGCGTAATTCTATCGACTGCAACACGGGACTGGCGCACGAGAATGATGCGGTCTTGATCATCGACTGCCACAACTGCTGCTGCACCGATGTGACAAGCGATCTCTCTTTTTCCTATATCACCGTTTGGAAGTGCAACATTCCAATGCTCCAAACGAATAAGCATGCCCTGATATACAATTTCCTTATCCATGACTACTTCTGCAAGTTTCAAATCATCCATGAATTGAACCTCCTCTCGGAATAGTTGAGTTGCCATTTCGACATTGGCAGGTTTTTTCCTGCCAACAGATAATGTCTTTTCCGGGCAGAGGCATGATTCTGTTTTTCCATTCATACAATTGATTATACTATATCATCCAAAAATGGAGGAGTTTAGCTATGCGTACTGTGGGAAAAGGGCTGGGCAAAGTAATATGCGTTCTATTGTCCATGATCTTGTTAGCCATGATTCCAGGTATAGGTTCTGCGTTGGAAGACTGGTATCTTCTGAACATCACGCTTACCTGGAATGATGGATCAGGACAAGCGATGCAGGCCGCTGCATCGCCGGTTGCATGGAATACTGAGCAGCAGTCTTTCTGGGTCACAGTTCCGGACGGAACGGGAGTATATACACTCTCTGTCAATCATCCAGAACATCCGGACTATAATTTTGAATCATCTGATGGTAATTCTGTCATGGTCAATGCCGAAAACATGATGAATCATGATACTTCGGTGCAACTGGCTGCGTTGGATGAAAACGGGAACATTGTCGATATATATTCACTTTATATATCCACGTATGATGTCCCCTCAGAACCTGCAGTTCCGCTGATGCAGAATGTGACCGTACGCTGGGCACTGACGGACGGGACGGTTCTGACGGAGCAGACGGTGACTTTGACCGAAGGGGTACCGCAGACTTTCCAGCGTCTGGATCTGGACGGATTTGAGCCGGAAGAGAATACACCGGAAACGATCACGGTGACCCTGTCGGGAGACGGCAGCGTGAATCCTTCCGCGCCAGTCTTCTATTATCATGTCAAAGAAGCAGCACCGTTGACACAGAACGTGACCGTACGCTGGGCACTGACGGACGGGACGGTTCTGACGGAGCAGACGGTCACACTGACCGAGGGGGTACCGCAGACATTCCAGCGTGTTGAGTTCGAAGAATATGAAGCAGAAGGAACCACGCCGGAGACGATTACTGTTGTTCTTTCAGCTGACGGGTCGGTGACCCCCAGCAATCTGACATTTTTCTATCATGTTAAAGTAAAGACACCGGTTACAGCTGAAGTAACCGTGACGTATGTTGCTGACCATGCAACTATCTTGAGGACTGATACAATTACTGTTTCAGAGAATATGCCGCAGACTTTTCAGCGCCTGACATTTGAAGGATTTGAACCTGATGCAGACACACCTGAGAGCATTACAGTTACAGTTGCTGCAGATGGCAGTGTGACACCTCAGGGAGCTGTGTTTAACTATCATACATACGTCAAGCCCACCGAGGTTCCACCGGCTATCATTCCTGTGCATTATGTTGATGTAGGCGGTGGGGCACTTGCAGCTGACCAGTATGTAACTGTCGAAGCAGGTCATTCGATTCAGCTTGCACCGGATACTTCACTTGTTCCAGTGGAGTATGATCCTTCTTCAGCTGGAATGGTAACGATTCAGGTCAGTCTGGATGGGATTGCTAGTCCTGATGAAGTGACCTTTGTATTCAAGCATCCAGAGGCGGAAGAAACCCCGATTCCGGTTGGCGAATACATCAATCGGTGGGCTACTACTACAGCGAAGGGCGTTCATATCCGAACTGAGCCTGCCAAGAAGGGGAACGCAGGAACCATCAACAAGACAGGAACAAAAGTCTATGCTGTTCAAAGCGTTCTCAATGCAAAAGGTGAGAGCTGGACGAAAGTCATCTATGACGGGAAGGAAGGTTATATTTCGAGTCAATTCCTTCAGGTGATGACACAGGCGCAGAGTGATGATTATCAGGACACACTGTCGACCCCTGTTCCGGCTGTGACGCCTGAATATGTTGAGCCGACCGAAGTGGTGCCAACAGATGTTCCTGCCACTGAAATCCCAGCAACGGAAATTCCGAGTACGCCGACTCCTTCTCCTATGGAGACTCCAACCCCTGAAGTTTATACTGGATACGCACTGACCGAAGCAGTAGTTGCGCTGAGGGATGAAGTCAGCAACAGTGATAGTTCGATCATGACCACCCTTAAACAAAAAACACTGGTAACCGTAAAAGGTCAGGTATATACATCTCTGG
>JAEEGL011377278.1_pt1 | contig 17610 bp, 10 predicted proteins | sample 9134231 | NCBI WGS metagenome assembly JAEEGL01 (sample SAMN16246548, study PRJNA631951) | gut metagenome | biome: gut microbiome; feature: rumen; material: fiber-attached | host: Bos | place: Iran: Karaj | collected 2018-10 | reverse complement strand
AGATTCCGTCTTTCGGTTTTGGATGTCTGGACACCGCTTTCGTACAGTAAAATCTGCAACGACTACTACGGAGCCTACATGCGCTACATAACTACAGCCTTCAGTGTGAACTCTTTCATGCCGCTGGATATAAAGCGTCTGGACAATGTTTTTCTCGCAAGCCACTATCTACGCTACCCCGGTGGACTTCCAACAGCCGCCCAGACCGGGAAAGATGTGATTGATGAAATCATAAAGATGGAGACACCAAAGCCGCCGCTTCCGTTTTTGAAAAAGAAGAGCTGATGCTCCATCAAACCGTAGCTTGAAAGAGATTGGTTTTTAATATATTTTATCTTCCATAATATCCAATTTTTGGGGGGGATATTGAGATTGGGTGGGGCGAATTTTCTTAACTCCTGTTTTCAATGTCCGATAAACTAGATATGCGTAAAATTTTTTTAAGTTTATTTCTTTCACTCACAGTCGTCGCCGTTTTTGCTCAGACCAAGCCACTCTACAGGCTTCCTGACAATCCTCCAGAAAAAGCATCCGACGATTATTCCATGCCATTTTTGGTTGGAACGGATTCCGGTCTTTTCCAGATAAAGAACGGTTCTTACACAGAGCTTTGGGGCAGCGGCAAGGTCTTGAAGATTTTGCGCACGACTCCAACAGACGGTGCGGGAAACCCAAGTGTAAAATGGTATTTGCTGACAAACAAGGGTATTTACTCTTCCACAGATTTGAAAACCTTCACAAGCTGCAACAACGGTCTTCCAGAGCTGACTCTCAAAGAATATGACAACGGTCAGAAAAAATTGGTCAAACAGACCCCTCTTCTGAAAGGTCTTGGTGTTGACCCGATGGACCAGAACACATTGATTACAGCAACAAAGGATGGAGTCTACCTGACACGCGACGGTGGAAAATCGTGGAGAAGCCTTGGTTCCATGAGTGACACAGCCGGAATAAAGACCGTGGGTGTCGCACACATGCCAACATATTCATCAAGCGGAGAAATCACAGGCTCCTCGCTTGTCGCTTTCATGTCACATTCTATTAACGGATTCGCATACTGCTTTGCCGATTCAACAAAACCAAAATGGAACACCATCTCCAGTGGATTCGCAATCTTGCCAAGCCTGCCACATATCGATGAAGTCGGAGACATTGTTCCAATCCTGTGCGAAGAAAATGGAACAAGCTACGTAGAGATTTACTGTTCGCAGACATATCTTCCAAAAATCTACCGCCTGAACTGGAAAACCAAAAGGGCAGAAGTGGTTTATTCTGGAAAAGCCGCAGTGGAAACGAATGATGGATTCTGCCAGGTAAACGACTCTCTCTTTTACGCAACTATGGGTGAAATCAAGGGAATAAAACTTGATGGCTCCGCATGGGTCAGGCTTCCAGAGCGCTACTCCTCATGGAAAAAACAGCTTTTCACTGTTCCTGGACTTGTGAACGCAGCATTCGTTCCACCGAAGACAACAGATTTGGCGCAGCCCCTACAGTTGAGCGAGCTTTGGCTTTTGACTCCGGATAAGACAACCTCGCCCTACGACGAGATGATTTCAAACAAAAAGGCCCTCTACACTTCCACAAACTCCTTTAGTGCGGCTCTGGGTGAAACAGGATACGCAAAGTACCGCAAACTTCTGAAGGACAACAATCTCAATGCGCTTGTCGTCGAGATGAAAAATGATGACGGTGTTTTAAAATTCAAACCCAACTCGTCATTGCTCAAGCAGAAGGGATATTCATCCGCCTATGGAATTGATGTTGAGAAATTCGTAAAAACATTCAAGGAAGACGGAATCTATCTTATTGCCCGCGTGGTTGTGTTCAAGGACAAAAACCTTGCCGACTATGCCGGTTCAAAATATGCCGCATGGAACTATTCGACAGGAAGACCGTGGGTTGGCGTAAACTCATACAATGCCGACGGAACCGTGTCCTACACTGGCGAAAGATGGGTTGACCCATACTGCGAGGAAGTCTGGGAATACAATGTGGCTGTTGCAAACGAATTGATTGAGCGCGGATTTGATGAAATCCAGTTCGACTACATCCGTTTCCCTACCGACGGTATAAATGTTGGAAGCGCGTCATACAGATGGAAGGACACAGGAATGGACAAGGAAAGCGCGTTGATGTCATTCCTTGCCTACGCACGTAAATATGTGAAGGGCCCAATCGGAATCGACATTTACGGAGCAAACGGTTGGTACAGAAGTGGAACAAGGACAGGACAGGATGTAGAAATGCTTTCCCAGTATGTCGATGTAATCTGCCCGATGTTCTATCCTTCGCACTTTGAGCAGAACTTCCTTGAATCAAGTCCAGTTATCGAACGTCCGTACAGAATCTATTTCTATGGAACATACAGAAACCAGGTGATAGGCCGAAACAGAATTGTTGTCCGACCATGGGTTCAGACATTCTATCTGAATGTCCGCTATGACGTAAAATGGTATGACAAAGATTATGTAAGGCGCGAAATCTACGGTGTAAGGGACGCAACGAACAACGGCTACATGCACTGGAACAACGCCGGCAACTATGCAACCCTTAGCCCGGACCCGGATCCAAATACAAAATCTCCATGGCATGCGGACGAGTCAGACTTGCAGCCACTTCTACCGGCATTCTCTTCACCGGAGAGCCTGCGCGAAGAAAACAAGTCCCTGATGAATCTTTCAAAGCCAAAGGACCCAACCGAGGGATTTGCCGACATGATCAGCATCTGGGATTCAGTCCTCTATCCTTCAACGGACAGCGAAGCGACAAAGGAAAGTCTTGGGGCATCAGCAAAGACCGCCGTTAAAAATATTTTTGCGACCACAGGAAACTGATGACAAATCTCGGGTACACAGCGGACGAACCTATCGCGGCAATTGCAACCCCACTTTCTCCGGGTGCGATAGGAATCGTTCGGACCAGCGGAAAAAATTGTATTGATTTAGTCAGCAAAATATTTTCCAGACCAAAGTCCCTTTTGTCCGCACAGGGCAACACTTTGGTCTACGGCTGGATTTGTGAGCCCGAAAACCATTTAAAAAAAATAGACGAGGTTATGCTCGGAGTCTACCGCGCGCCAAAATCGTTCACAGGCGAGGACATGGTTGAAATCTTCTGCCACGGTGGGGTCGCGGTGGTCAAAGCCATTCTTGAGCTGCTTTTGAAAAATGGATTCAGGCAGGCAGAACGCGGTGAATACAGCTTCCGAAGCTACATCAACGGAAAATCCGATTTAACAAAAGCCGAGGCTGTAAAGGAAATCATAGACAGCAAAACCGATGCGTCCAGAGACCATGCGGCTGGTCGGCTTTCGGGAAACATTTTTGAAGAAATCTCTTCTATTAAAAATCTGATTATAGAAACGATTGCCGAAATAGAAGTCGCAGTTGAATACCCGGAGGACGAGGAGACCATCGCAAACTCCTTTGACTCAAAAAAACTCGTAAACGCCCGCGACAGATTAAAATTGCTTTCGGACTCATGGAAAAGCGAGCGTCTGTATCAGGATGGCGTAAAAATTGTTCTCTGCGGAAAAACCAATGCCGGGAAATCATCTTTGTTCAACGCACTTTTGAAAGAGGAGCGGGCAATAGTCAGCGAGATTGAGGGAACCACAAGGGACTATATCGAGGCATGGGCAAGTTTTGACGGAATTCCCGCAAGACTTTTTGATACGGCAGGACTCCGCGAAACATCCGACCGGATTGAGGCAGTTGGAGTGCAGCGTACAAAAGACCTGAGCGACGATGCCGATTTGATTCTGTATCTTGTTGATTCCGCACTTGGTCTTGAAAACGGTGACAGAGATTTTATCCGCGAACAAAAAATCCCGGTGATTCTGGTCTGGACAAAGAACGACAAAAACTTCTCCGAAACATTTGTTTCCGCCGAAAAAAATTTGTGCGATGCGGCTGTGTCGATTTCCTCAAAAACCGGACGCGGACTTGGAGATTTGTCGGAGGCCGTAAAAAAAGTTCTGCTGAAAAAACTTGGTCCACAGGATTCTGTTTCCGCACTTGGCTCCGAGCGGCAAAAAAAATCGGTTGACGAGGCTCTGGAAAGGGTCTCCCACGCGCTTGTGGCATCCGAAGAAGGCTACGCACTGGACGCTGTTGTCCAGGATTTGGAGGACAGCCTTGATTCCCTTGGAGAAGTAACCGGAGAAGTCAGCCCCGACGATATTCTTGAAAACATTTTCAGCAATTTCTGCGTGGGCAAATAATTCTCTTGCCAATGGAGCGGCATCAGGTTTATAAAGTTATTCATAAAATCAAAACTTTATTTTTTCCCAATCCCATGTTATAATGACTATAGTGCATCTTTATACTTGAAAACCTGGAGGATTTTATGTCAAAAACTCTTTTTCTTTTGGAACCAAATTTTAACAGCACGGCTGAACAGAAGCTCAACGGAAAGTTGATACAGGACGCTTTTGACACGGAGTTTTCAAGCTACGACAAAGTTGATGAAGTGACAGCCAAAATCGAGGCAGGAGAGATTGAACTGATTATCGCCTACCTGCACGAGTTGAGTTCCGAATCAAAAAAAGGATTCCTCCAGATTTTGAACCACGACCGCCAGACACCGTTTTTGCTCTGCGGCTCACACGAGGAGCTTCACAAATATTACGAGCGCGTCGATGCAAGAATTGTAAAATATCTCCAGCTCCCAGTCACAATCAACGATTTTATCCAGGTTGTAAGGGAAGAACTTGCAAAAATCCGTGGCGTTGAAATCGAGGCAGTTATTGCGGAAAACAAAACAGAGGAGAGCGAGAAAGTGGAAAAAACAAAATCTGTACCGGTTGACCCCCGCAAACACATTCTGATTGTTGACGATGACCCTGTTTCTCTACGCACATTCACGAACATCCTCAAAAACGACTACGCGACATCGGTGGTAAAAAGCGGTACGCAGGCACTTGAGTTTTTGGGAAAGGAGATTCCCGACCTGATTCTTCTTGATTACGAGATGCCGGTTATGAACGGAGTCCAGACTTTTGAGGCAATACTTTCGGAAGAAAACCTGAAAGACATACCGGTGGTTTTTTTGACTGGCGTTTCCGATGCAGGCTACGTCACCGAGGCACTGAAAAAGAAGCCGGCGGGATATGTGCTTAAATCCGAGAAAGAGGAAATCATAAAATCCAAAATCAAGGATGTGCTCGAAAGAATCGACAACAACAAAAAATACAACACACCAAGGACAGACTATTGAAAAACCCCTTTTCGCTGAAATTTACCGACGAACAGGAAAAAAAGGAATTCATCCAGGACTGCGCCAGGGTTGATTCCACCCGCGTCTTCATCTATGCGAACCTGCTGGGCGTTTTCAATCTTGGCCTTTTTTTAATAACGCTGATACATCCGCTGGAACAGTACAAGCCGATTCTGGGATTCTGTCTTGTGCTGAATTTCAGCGTCTTTGTTTTTTCTCTGGCCATAGTCCTGATAACGGTCTTCTATAAAAAGAATCCGGAAAAACGCTTCCATCTTTTTTACATAATGCTCTGCCTCTATTGCGTGGTGATTATGTTTTACGGAGTCTCCACGTGCATGATTGGAGCCTATGCCTACAAGACGGAAGATTTGTCCATGTTCTACGGATGCCTAATGGTCTTTTCGTGCATACTTTTCGTGAATCCAAAAATCGTATTCAACATCGCCATATTCGAGTTCATCATGTATGAATATGTCGTCCATAGAATCCTCCAAAAATACATGGGCGTGGAGATTCTGAACAACTATCCGGCATACCCGTATTTTATCATCCTGATTATGTCCACCGCATCGTTTTTGAGGGGCAAACAGAAGCTGAAGGAATTCCGGGCTACACGGACCATAAAAAAAATGCAGGCAGAAGCGGAAAAACAGAACGAACTGAAATCCCTTTTCCTTGCGAACATGAGTCACGAAATCCGCACACCGATGAACGCAATCGTCGGGATGAGCGAGCTTGCCCTTGATTTTGACCTGAGCGACGCACAGAAAAACACAATCCGCCAAATCAGAAATTCGGGAATGAGCCTTGTTTCCATAATCAACGACATTCTGGATTTTTCAAAGATTGAGTCCGGCAAAATGGAGATTGTCCCGGTGAACTACGACCTTGTGAAGCTGATGAACGATATTCTGAATGTTGTGAAAATCCGTCTTGCCGGAAAAAATGTGGAGCTGAGGCTGGAGATGGACCCGAATCTTCCGTACATGCTTTACGGGGATGACATCAGAATCAGGCAGATTTTAATCAACCTTGTAGGAAACGCGACCAAATTTACCGAAAAGGGTTTTATTGCAATCCGTGTTGAAAATCTTTTGCAATACGAAAAGCGCGACGGACTGAGGATTTCGGTACTCGACACTGGAATTGGAATCAAAAAGGAGGACCTTGAGCTTCTTTTCAACGCTTTCTCCCAGGTCGATATGGGCATGAACCGAAACAAGGGCGGAACCGGGCTTGGACTTTCGATTTCAAAAAACCTTATGCTGCTGATGGGCGGCTCAATCGGGGTGGATTCGGAATACGGAAAAGGCTCCCGCTTTTATATCAACCTGCCGCAAAAAATTATCAGCGAAAAAACTTGTGCCGCAACTTACGAAGCGATTTTTAAAAATGCGGACGAAAATCAGGAAAACAAAAAGCTTAGGAACATTTCACTTTCTCTGCTCGACCGACCGGAGATTGCGTCCCTTTTTGTTGAAAAATCGGAGTCGCTTGGTTTTGTTGCCCCGAACGCAAAAATCCTTGTGGTCGATGACAACGAGGTAAATCTACAGGTTGCGGAAGGACTTCTGAGAAAATTTGGAATTGTTCCACGGACTGCACTGAGCGGATTTGAGGCAATCGATTTGGTCCGGCAGAATCACTACGACATAATTTTTATGGACCACCAGATGCCGGTCATGGATGGAATTGAGGCGGCACAAAAAATACGCGGGAACGAAAAAGGGAAGGAGCCGTCCACAATTATTGCCCTGAGCGCGAATGCCGTCAACTCTGCGCGTGAAATGTTTTTGTCCAGCGGCTTTGATGATTTTGTTGCAAAACCGGTGCAGGGAAAGGATTTTGCCGCCTGCCTGAAAAAATGGCTCCCACCGCAGCTGATTGAAACTGTCGAAAAAAATCCTCTGGAAGAAAATGAGATTCCAGCAGATTTTACCATTCCCGACGAGTCAAAAATCGATTTGAAGGCGGCACTTGAAAATGCGGGCGGATTTGAAAATTGGGTCAAAGTCGCCAAAACTTTTGCCCACTCAATAGAAAAAAACTCAAATCTGATTGAGTCCCTGCTCGAAAAAGGCGACATCAAAAATTACACCATAAAAGTCCATGCCCTGAAAAGCGCGGCAAGAATAATCGGTGCGGCGGAACTTTCAAAACGGGCCGAGGAGCTGGAGGGGCTTGGAAAAAAATTGCAGTTGCTCTATGAAAACGGGACAAAAATTCTTGAGGAGATTCGGGGAAAAACAAAGACCCTGCTGGTTATGTACCGCTCTTACGGTGAAACCCTGGACGGAATCACAAGGTATGGAGAAAAAACGGATGACGAAAAATCTCCTGTTTCCGCGGAAGAACTTGATTTAATCTTAAAAAATATAAAAGATGCCTGCGGCGAAAGGTCCCTTGAAAAACTGGAGTCGGCGGTGGAAAAACTGAAAAACTCAAGGCTCCCCAAAAATCTGGCCGCAAAAATGGACAAACTGAGCGAATACACCGAGGAAATAGAGTTTGAAAAAATAGAGGGACTTCTGGAATTTTAGGAAAAAAGAGGGGCTTTCGCGGGTCAACAAGCTAATTTTTGCATTTTTTTGTATTTAAAAATAGCTAAATTTTGAATTCTACTATATAATATGAGAATAGAATCTGCATAAAAAACAGGGTGGCACTGTGAAACTCAAGGAAATACAAAAGCAAAGATCCGTAAATATCCCTAGCCTCATTTTGCGCATAGTTTTGGCCATAATAATTTTCACGGTCATAATTATAAGCGTCATTAGGTATGCCAGAAATCCGGAGAACTATTCCAAGATTGATGTGGTCCTGTTCCTTGCGGCCTCCATCCCAACAATCATAATGTTCTTTTCGCTGGTCTATCACAGCAAATTGGACGCAACCACGAAGATTCCAACCGGGGAAAGATTCTCATTCCAGGCTTTCCGTCTTATGCTGAACAAAAAACTGGACCTCTACGCGGTTCTTTTTATGAACATCAAGAATTTCAAGCACATCAACAGAATCGTGGGCAACAGTGGGGGCAACGAGGTTCTTGCAAAATACGCAAAAAAAATCAATGACTTTTTGCTGCCAAAGGAATACGTTGGCCGTCTGGGTGGTGACAATTTTGTAGTCCTTGTATACAAACACCGCCTGAACGATTTTGTAAACATGTTGCAGGAAATGACCGTAAACATTGGGGACAAAAGCGCAATCAAGGAACTAAGCATATACACGAGGGCCGGAATCTATACACTCTCGGAGCGTGACACCATGGCGGAGCTTTTCAACTACAGCTCCACCGCCCTTGCCTATGCCAGAAATTCCAGCAACAACGATTTTGTCTGGTTCCAAAAATATATGCTGGAGCAGACCTACGAAGAAAAGGAGATTGCCTATCTCTTTATGAACGCAGTCCAGAACAGGGATTTCAAGGTCTACTACCAGCCCAGAATCAACATAGAGACACAGCAGGTTTGCGGTGGGGAAGCCCTGGTCCGATGGAATCGCAACGGAAAAATCTGTCTACCAGAGACTTTTTTGGACTCCCTTGAAAGGAGCGGGCTGATTTCGACTCTCGATTTTTATGTGATGGAGCAGGTCTGCGAAGATTTAAACACATGGAAATCACAGGGCATTCCGCTTGTTCCAATTTCATCCAACTTCTCCAGACCGAATCTGCATGACAAAAATTTTGTCCATAAAATCATGTCCACAATATCGAAACATAAAATTGATACAAATCTTTTTCAGGTCGAGATAACGGAATCTGCATCGGAGGATTTGAACGCACTGAAAGAGATTTTCGAGCAGCTGCACATTTCCGACATTTCCACCCTTGTTGACGATTTTGGCGTGGGTGGATTTTCATGGACGCTCCTCAAAGATCCGAATGTGGATGGAATCAAGCTGGACAAATCGATTATCGAAAATATTGAGGTCAACGGTGGCGCAAATGACGATGCACTTTTGGCAAGAAACATCATCCATGCCTGCCGCGATTTAAGAAAGGAAGTCATCTGCGAGGGTGTCGAGAATGTGGGTCAGCGTGACATGCTTCTAAACATGAGGTGCAGCCAGATTCAAGGATTTCTGTTTGACGAGCCGCTTACGATGGAGGATTTCCAAAAAGTGCTGGAGAAAAAAACGTACTAGTTTTTTTGGGGAATGGGGATTGAAAAGGAGTTTCGGTTGATATTTTCGTTTGCTTATATTTATCTTGCGGTCTTTGTAATCTGCATCTCCGCGCTGATCTATATGTCTCTCCGCAACTACAAGAATATTGATATATACTACTGGACTCTGCTTTTGTTTTTGCCGGTCTCCACAATAGGCTATTTTGCCAGAAACATCGCGACCACCCAGGAGGCAGCCATTGTAGCAAACGACCTGATTTATATAGATGGAACCTTCATGCCCGCGATTGTCCTTCTGAGCACCATGCACGATTTCAAAATCAAGGCACCAAAGATTTTAAAGATAGCCGTCTACGTTGTCTCGTTTTTGCATCTGGGGCTTGTGTGGCTTGGAACCAGCAACGGACTCTACTACAAGAGCGTGAAGCTACAGTTCGGTCCATACGGCTCTTTCTTGACCAAAGAATCCGGTCCGCTAAGATTTTTGCACTACATCTACATCGCCGCAATCATTGTGGGGATTCTGGCGGTCCTTATCTATGCGTGGAGACATCCAGAAAAATGCGCGCGGGGAACTTTGCTCACATACACAATTCTTGTAGGCTCCAGCTCCATAATCTACGCCATCCAGGTTTTTGGCAACATGAACTACGAGCTTCTGCCGATTGTCTACGCATTCAGCTCATGGTTTCTTGCGCTTTCGTACAGCAGAAATTTCAGCCACAATATTGAAGACATAGTTTCAACAATACACGACATCGGTTCCATCCATGGATATGTGGCTTTTGATTTGCATAAAAAATACCTATGCGCAAATGGGATGGCGTTCTCAATAATTCCCGGGCTGGAATGGCAATCACTCGACAAAAAGATTGATGAAAAAAATCTTCCGGAAATTGATTTCTTCTACCAGATGATTGAAAAATTTGAAGAGGGAACGGGCGACACAGATTTCACAAAGGTCGGTGAAAAAACATACAAATACCAGGTCTCATATTTTTATGAAAGCAAAAAAGAGGCGACAAAAGGTTTCCTGTTTGAAATCTCCGACGACACAAAAAACAGACACTATCTTGAATTTGTAAACAACTACAACGAGACACTCTCCAACGCAATCAAATCGCAGACAGCAAACATCCGGGCAATACAGTCCAAAGTTGTGCTTGGTCTTTCCGACATGATTGAAAGCCGCGACCAAAATACAGGAAGCCACGTAAAACGGACGAGCGACATAATCCAGATTCTTGTCGATGTGATGAGCGAAAAAGGAATCGGTTCACTTAACCGCGTTCTTGCCGATGATATAATAAGGGCCGCACCAATGCACGATTTGGGAAAGATTTCCATTGACAATTCCATACTCTGCAAGCCGGGAAAACTTACCGACGAGGAGTACGCGATAATGAAAACCCATCCCGTAAAAAGTGGCGAAATTGTTCTTGCCATTCTGAAAGGTGTTGAGGAATCACATTTTGTGTCAGTCGCCTACAATGTTGCCCGCTATCACCATGAACGCTGGGACGGAAATGGTTATCCAGAAGGTCTTGCGGGAAACGACATTCCACTGGAGGCCAGGGTAATGGCTGTTGCGGATGTCTATGACGCGCTTGTGAGCAAAAGGTGCTACAAGGAACCGATGAGTTTCAAGCAGGCCTATACCGTTATGATGGCGAACATGGGAACACAGTTCGACCCGATGATGGAGTCAGTCTTTATGATGGCAAGCCCCCGTCTGGAGGCGTATTACAAAAGTCTTGACTAGTCCGTTTTCTTTTAAGGAACATTCGATATGGGAAAAAGTTTTGTGGGAAGAAAAAAGCACTGTTTTTTTTGGGCGACATTCATTTTGATTTCGTCCCTCACCTTTATGCAGTGTGCGTCTACAACCACAAAAGAAAATCCTGAACCAAATACTGAAAATCAAAACGAAAATCAGAACACCATAGCAGAAACTGTGGATGAAAAAATTCCTGAAGTTCCAAAAGGTCCAAGCGAAGAAGAAATAAAGCAGGCCAAGCAGGAAAACACAATCCAGACAATAATTGAAGGGATGAGCCTTGAACAAAAGATTGCCCAGATGATTATGCCCTCAATCTACAAGCGGCCCAATTCCTACGAGGCTGCGGTAACAAAGATAAAGCCCTACATAAGCGACGCAATCAAAAAATACAATTTCGGCGGAATCATTCTTTTTAAGGCGAACACAACCACAAGCGCACAGACTTTAACCTTGGTCCACGAACTACAGTCTGCCGCAACCGCTGAAAACTCCGGGAACAAAATTCCGCTTTTCATTGGAATCGACCAGGAGGGCGGAACCATAATCCGTCTGAACAATTCCTGCTGGATGCCCGGAAACATGCTTGTCGGAGCGAGCGGGGACCCTGGTTTGAGCGAACGGTACGCAAATCTTGTGGGAAGCGAGATTGCTGCGGTGGGTGCGAACGTAAACTTTGCTCCTGTCGCGGACGTGAACTGCAATCCAGAAAATCCCGTAATCGGTCTAAGGTCTTTTTCGAGCGACCCGAATCTTGTTGCAAAAATGGTGGGCGGTTCCATCAAGGGTTATTCGGACGAAAATATTGTTTCCGCGCTAAAACATTTTCCGGGGCATGGAGACACGTCGGTTGACAGCCATGCGGGACTTCCGAGAATCGACAAGAGTCTGGACCAGCTGAAAAAAATGGAGCTTGTTCCATTTGCGTCCGGAATCAAAAACGGTGCCGACATGATTATGACCGCGCACATACAGTTTCCAAACATCGAGACGCAGACCTACCGCTCAATTTCCACGGGCCAGCAGATTTATCTTCCGGCGACACTTTCAAAAAAAATCATTACGGACATTCTGCGCGGTGAACTTGGATTCGACGGAATCGTCATAACCGATGCGATGGACATGGGTGCGGTGACTCAGCATTTCAGAAAACTTGATGCCGCAAAACTTGCAATCAATGCGGGCGTGGACATTCTTTTGATGTCATGCGACCTTTCAACCGAGGCCGATGTACGGAATGCAGGTCAGCTGATTTCATCCCTTGCAAGTGCGGTAAAAAACGGTGAAATCTCCGAGGCCAGAATCAATGAGTCGGTAAAAAGAATTCTGCGCGTGAAATACAAATATGGAATCCTTGACTGGAAACCCGATTTGCAAAATCGTCTTGCACATGCTACAAGTTACATCAGCTCGATTGAAAATCACAACAAGGAATGGGACATAAGCGCACAGGGAATGACCGTCGTAAAAAATGAAAACGGTTTGCTCCCGTTGTCCCCAGAAAAAAAAGTCGCAATCCTCTATCCGTTCAGCACGGAAACTACGTCGATAAAATACGGCATTGATTATGTCGAGCGGAAGTTACAGAGAAAATTGGACGTGACACTTTTGAGCTACACCGGAAAATCTTACGGAGCATTATCGTCTGTGCTTTCAAAAATGGATGCGGTGGTGATTGTCACTGAACTTTCAAAGCCCGCGCAGTTCAACCAGTTTTATGATTCATCAAGCCGGTTCGCATTTCCGCTCAGGGCAATCGAAAATCTTCACAGGCTCGGGAAAAAGGTCATAATCATTTCGGCGGAACTTCCTTATGACATTGCGGCATACAAAGATGCGGATGCAATCATCGCAGCCTACGGAGCTTATGAGATGACAAAAGCGCCCACGACGGAAGCCGACAGAAACCCAGGCTACGGACCGAATCTTCCGGTTTCAGTCGCAACGACTTTCGGAGCAGCATCACCAAAAGGAAAGCTCCCGGTAGACATCTACGCGCTGAACAAAAATTTCAAATACACCAATGAAATCGTTTTCCCAATCGGAACCGGCTCGGAGTACTGATATGGGCAGCACACCACCGTTTACAATAAGTTCAAAATCAATAAATCTGATTGCGGAAATTTGTGCGCTTCTCGAAAGGGCTTCAATAGCCGAAGAAAATGCCGACAGAATAAGACTCCGCAAAATAAACCGTATGAAAACCATACGCGGAACCCTTGCAATAGAAGGGAATTCTCTTTCCGAAGAACAGGTAACGGCCATTATCGACGGGAAACATATCGTGGCACCGGTTAAAGAAATTCAGGAAGTAAGAAATGCAATCCTCACCTATGACAGGTTTATGGATTTTGACCCTTACAATCCAAAAGATTTATTGAAAGCCCACGGCATAATGGCATTGGGGCTTGTGGATAATCCAGGGCATTTCAGAAAAGGTGGAGTCTGCGTTGCGGGGAAAAACGGAATCAGTCATATTGCACCGCCAGCTGACAGAGTTCACTTTTTGATTTCTGATTTGTTTGATTGGCTTAAAAATTCGGATGACCACATTCTGATAAAAAGCAGTGTCTTTCATTATGAATTTGAATTTATCCATCCATTTGAAGACGGAAACGGAAGAATGGGGCGGCTCTGGCACTCACGGCTTTTGGCTGAATGGAACCGCGTGTTTTCGTATCTTCCGGTGGAAAACATGATTTTAGAAAATCAGGCGGCATATTACAAAGCGATTGAGCAAAGTACAGACTGCACGGATTCCGGAATATTCGTTGAATTCATGCTTGGGGTCATCAAAAAGACTTTGGAGGCTCATAATAATGATACTGTAAATGATACTGTAAATGATACTGTAAATGATACTGTAAATGATACTGTAAAATTGATTCTGCAACTGATACGTGAAAATCCATACATCTCTTACGATGAAATTGCGACGAAAACCGGGAAGTCGCGTGTGACTGTGAGCCGAAAGATTTCTGAATTAAAAAAACAAGGCATCCTCCGTCGTATCGGTGCGGACAGAAACGGATATTGGGAGATTTCAGAATAAGCACTTGTCGTGGTTGTAATCAATACAAAAATCAAAAAAAGCGGAACCCTTTTTGAAAAAGAGTCCCGCCTTAAGTCGCTGAATTATGCCAGCTGCATTATACTATCTCTTCTCAAACCATGCCCTGAATGCTCTGAGGCTTGTCGTGTCACCCGGGGCTATGTAGGAGAATCCTGTTCCACCCGCCTTTATAACGAGCTTCGTTTTGTCTCCTGCCTCCGGGGACTGGGTTTGCGAGAATGTTCCCCTGAATGCGACTCCCGGAAGTGTGACATCCACAGGGTCCTTAACAATGGTCTTGTTCTCGAAAATCTTTGCGTTCCAGCTTCCCGCACTTGCACAGTTTACAAGGTACGGTTTTCCGGCTTCGCAGCTTTCCGTTCTTATGACGCTGAACTTGATTTTTGCCGCTCCGTTTTCCGCAGTAGCAATCGGCTTGTAGACTGGAGCACCGAGCGTAGCAACTTCAGCTGATGTAAGGTCGAACGGAAGACAGAGCGAGTTGACGTTGGCCCCGAAGGTTCTGGTGACTGCGACATCCACGGATGTACCCGGCTGCACGGAGTTTATTGCCGTAGTGTTGTTGGCGCTTTCACTCAGGACGAGCAGCTTGCGCGGGAAAGTCAGAGTCACCGGAGAGCCTGTCAGCTGTCCATTTTCATCGCTGACCGAAATTGACACAGCCTGTGTATACAAGCCAGGTGTAGATGGCATCGTTACAGTAGTGCTCGGGCTGTCTCCATAGATGAGGTTTACTTTTGCGGCAGTCAATCCAGTTTCCGCATTAAACGCACTGATAACGCCTGCGAGAGTGGTTTGTCCGGTGACAGTAAGATAATGGGAACCGCTCTCGCCAGTTTTTGTTGCTGTAAGGGTGCTTCCGCTTGCGGATATTGTCCATGCGCTTGGGACTTCCGTAGCATTGGTCGCAACGTTTTCCGAGCTTGCCGCAACAGAAAGCCAGACCGTGCCTGCTGCATGTGTGTGATGGGCTCCCGTAAGTTTTTTCATGCGGCTTCCGCTATAAACCCAGTCGTCGGTTCCGTCACAGAAAACGGTTCCAGCATTAGCAGTGTTATCGCTGTGAATGTATCTAAGATCCAGTTTAGTGAAGCCAGTACCAATCTTCATATCAGCTGAAGCTGTTGGAGAAGTATGAGAACTTACATGTAATTCAGCATCAGCTCCTAAAAGTTCAGTACCAGTTTTGTAAAGAATAGCATCATTAGAATGGTCATCAGTATTGTTAAAGAGGTAGATATTACAATCCACACCTGCTGTAGTTTTGTTATTTTTGACTACAGGATTTCCAGAAAGATAGATATGCTTTTGTCCACCCTCATAAGATATGCCTGCTCTTGCTGGGGCCATGTTATTGACAACGCTTCCTCCAGACATGGTTAAGTCGCCATAATTAATACGAATTCCACCACCGGCTTCTGTTGCATAGTTATAATCAATTGTACCACCGGAAATGTTGACATAACCAATTCCGTCAGCATGAGCACCGCCATTAATTCCTATTCTGATACCGCCGCCATTTCCAGCTTTGTTGTAGCAGATTCTACCGCCTTCAATGTTTACATGACCATAGCCTGCTACATGAATACCGCCACCATCAGAAGCGTCGGAACGGTTTCCAATAATGGTACCTGACTTAAGAGTAAATACGCCGTTTTCGCCTTCTACATAAACAGCACCTCCACATTTATAGCTTCCACCACCCGCAGAAACAAATGAAGCGATACCACCAGTAAGATAACCGCCTGTAATCTGTACGACACCAGTACCGGTTCCAGCTGTTACGGCACTTTCTGTACCAGTATCACTTACGGCAGTTCCACAGTATGAAGACAAAGTTACATAGTGAACTTTTGACGGATTGGTGTCCTTCATTGTAAGATTTGTATTGTTAGCAACTTTGAGAATCGTCTGACTGGAGGTCATTCTAATACCGTAACCGTTCAAATCAAAAGTAAGGGTTCCGCTTGGAGCTACGATTGAAGAATCGATTGTAACATCCTTCAGCAGCTTGAGTGTAGAACCGTCTACCCAGTTGGAAAGGGCTGCATCAAGAGTTGCATAATTTGTTGAAGCACCGGCACTTGTTGTTACGCTTGCAGCTGGATAATAAAGCACAAGAGCACCGTCAGCGTTTACGCTTATTGCAAATGGCCGTGTAGCATCAGGATGGAAGTATTGTGCATAAGAAGCTCCATTATTACTTGTAAATGGCTGGTTCTCCTGAATGCCCTGATATTGACCATTGGAGTACATTCCAATATAAGCACCTTCTGTCAATCCGTCCAGTTGAAGCATGATGGTGTTGACAGTATTTACTTTGTCCAACGCAACATTTGATTCCCATTCGTCAGTAAGATTCTGCGTATTATCCTTAATATATGTTGCCCCGGATATAGTAACCGTACCGGAATCATTCAACATGATACCACCGTATCGCGAGTCTGCATGATTATTTGTAATCTTTACACCGTTCAGAATTATGTTGGCTGCACCATAAATACCGCCGCCACAGTCTGTGGCATAGTTATACATGATTTTTGAACCGGCATTAAGATTTACATTTGAAGTGCGCTGTTCATAAGCACAAATTGCAGCACCGTTAGCAGCCTTGTTACCAATGAGCGTACCGCCGTTCATTGTAAGAGTGCCGCCATTTTGCATGTTTACAGCGCCGCCAGTAGTACCGGAGGCATTGCCACCAGTTATATAACCGCCCTTAAAGTTTTTTGTTCCGCTTGCATCATTGATGTTTACGGCAAGGTGATTTAATACGTCAAAATAATGCGTTGCATTCGGGTTTGAATCGTTAATAACAAGGGTAGCACCATTGAGAATGCTAATTACTCTGCTAGTGCCAGTATTCTTGATTCCATGTCCGTTCAAATCGAGCGTAACGGTTCCTGTCGGTACAGTCCATGTGCTGCTGATTTCGACATCCGTGGTAAGTTTATATTCTCCGACAGAAGATGGAAGAGCTGTTGCCTCCGTCCAGTCCACTCCCCACGCACTTAATCCCGCAGCCGCAACAAGAGTGGCCGCAAGAATTTTTTTTATAATGTTTCCTATCTTTTTCATAACATCCCCTTACTGAGCCGTGTCGCGAGAAACACCCACGTCGTCCGCCAGATTAAAATCAAGTGTGAAGTCCAGTGTCTCAGGTTGGTCCGACACCTTCAGCTGCTCTATCATGTTCGAGCATCCAACCGCAAGCACACCCGCAAGAGCCGCTATCAGAAATATGCGTATGATTTTTTTCATGTTCTCCTCCTCATTTTTTCAGAAAGTCGTTTATGTGCCAGACCACGCCGAGCTTGACTCCAAGGAAGTTGACCGCATTGCTGAACTGCTCCGGGCTGAATGTCCACCAGGGGCTGAGCACAAACTCAAAGTTCTTCAGTGAATCT
>JAEEGL010374301.1_pt1 | contig 17610 bp, 11 predicted proteins | sample 9134231 | NCBI WGS metagenome assembly JAEEGL01 (sample SAMN16246548, study PRJNA631951) | gut metagenome | biome: gut microbiome; feature: rumen; material: fiber-attached | host: Bos | place: Iran: Karaj | collected 2018-10 | reverse complement strand
CTACGACAAGATGGTAAAGAATCGTACTGCCCAGGCAAAGATGCTGGGATACGAAAACTATATTCCTCTCGGATATCTTCGCATGCAGAGAAACAGCTATGGACAGGAGCAGGTGGAGAACTTCCGCAAGCAGGTTAAGGAGGCCTTCGTTCCCTTCGTATCAGCCATAAACGAAAAGAGACGTGAGCGCATAGGTGTGGACAAGCTTCACCTCTACGACAACGGCGTTTACTTCACAAACGGAAATCCCGCGCCCATCGGCACTCCCGAAGAGATCTTGAAGGCAGGCCAGGAAATGTATCGCGAACTCTCACCCGAAACCGCGGAGTTCATCGATTTCATGATCGATCACGACCTCTTCGACGTACTTGGCAGAAAGACCAAGCGTCAGGGCGGATACATGACCTATCTTCGCGATTACAAGGCACCCTTCATCTTTGCAAACTTCAACGGAACCAGCGGTGATGTGGATGTTATAACTCACGAGTGCGGACATGCATTCCAGGGATTCATCAACAGAGACGATCTGATCGTGGAGCACAACGAGATCACCATGGAGACCGCAGAGATCCACTCCATGTCCATGGAATACTTCACATACGGCTGGATGGAAAAGTTCTTCGGTGATCGTAAGGACGACTATTACACAATGCATCTTGAGGACTCCATCATCTTTGTTCCCTACGGATGTATGGTGGATGAGTTCCAGCACATCGTATATGCAAATCCCGATATGACTCCCGCAGAGCGCAAAGCCACATGGAAAAAGCTGGAGGGAATCTATCGTCCTTCCATCGATTTCGAAGGCGATCCTTTCTTTGGAGAGGGCGGATACTGGCAGCGCCAGGGACATATCTTCCAGAGTCCTTTCTATTACATCGATTATGTCCTTGCAAGCATTTGTGCTATGCAGTTTAAGGTTAAGATGGACGAAAACTACAGAGCCGCATTTGAGAAATATCTTGAGCTTTGCAAACTCTCCGCAAAGAAGTTCTATGAGCCCATGCTGGACGAAGTAGGTCTTAACAGCCCCTTCAGAGACGGCTGCATTGACGAGCTTGTTGCAAAGCTTAAAGAGAAGGTGTAAACAACTGCCACGCCAAACAGGAGATGTATAGGAGATGTTTAGAGAAAGCGATCAGGATCTTAGGATAACGGCACTTCTCGGAAATGTGGGGAAGGTGATAATCGGAAAGCCGGATGTTATCGAACTTGTAGTGACCGCGCTTATAGCAGGGGGACATATACTTATTGAGGATGTGCCCGGAGTGGGAAAAACCCAGCTGGCAGCAGCCATGGCCAGGTCCTGCGGCGGAGAATTCGGAAGAATACAGATGACTCCCGATATCATGCCTTCTGATGTAACAGGCTTTTCGCTGTTAAAACCCGGAACCGGCGAACTTGAATTCAGGAAGGGTGCAGTCTTTTGTAATTTTCTTTTGGCCGATGAGATAAACCGTTCATCACCCAAGTCCCAGTCTGCTCTCCTGGAGGCAATGGAAGAGCTTCGCGTGACAATGGACGGAGTGACCTACGATCTTCCCAAACCCTTTATGGTGCTTGCAACACAGAACCCTGTTGAGACATACGGAACATACAGTCTTCCGGAGGCACAGATGGACAGATTTCTTATGAAGATAACCATCGGTTATCCAGGGGAAAATGACGAACTGGAGATCATCAGAAAGGGAAGGGAGAGGGACGCCAGATTTTTGGAGAGCGTAGTCACCCCCGAAGATATACTTGAACTCCGAGACAAAGCGGAGAACATCACCTGTTCCGAAGCTGTTGAAAAATACATTCTTGCCCTTGCGGCAGAAACCAGGAACAACGATGGGATACGACTGGGAGTCAGCCCCAGAGGAAGCATCGCCATGATGAGAGCGGCAAAGAGCCGTGCACTCATATCCGGAAGAGACTATGTGCTCCCCGATGATATCAAATTCCTGGCGCCCTATGTATTCGGACACAGACTTATCCTTTCGCCCCAGGGAAAATCAAAATGGGGTAACGGATTTAATGCCGTAAAAAATATAATCGATTCCATGGAGGTTCCCGTTTGAAGTCAGGAAAAGAAAAATCCGACAATGTAATAACGGGAGCAAAGCCAAGAAGAACAAATGATTATGTCCGTTTTTTTGACGGAATGTTCAGTTCCGCAGTATTTATAACTGTCTTTGCACTTTTTTGCAGCGCGAGAGTAGGCTATTTCCTGCTCATCGCGCTTCTCGTTACGCCCGGAGTATCCATACTTTGGGCGTTTATTTCGTCTAAAGTCATTACTGTTTCCATGGATGAAAATACATCCGAAATGCTCCTTAGCAAAAAGGACAGGGATCAAGTGGTGTGTTATGTCGGAAACAGACTGGGACTTCCATCTTCCCTTATTCGCATAAAACCTGAATGTTCTCCCAATCTCCAAAAAGAAAAAGAAGTTTTGCTGGCTTCGGTAATGGGCCGCAGAAAAAAAGAGATATCCATTCCCGTAAATGCAAAAAATGCCGGCGGTGCACGGGTTACGATAGGTGAAGTATATGCGGAAGACTTCTTTGGTGTAGTCAGATTTCCCATCAAAGCATCACAGGATCTGTCTGAAAAGAAATATGGGATCGCTCCCGAAATACCTGAGATCTCATCCAAGGATCCCATCCTTGAGGAGGCTATGAAAGTAGCCTACGGTGAGGACAATTCCGAGGACAGTATAGAGATACCGGGATATAATTTTTCCGGATTTCCCGGGTATGATTATCGTGAATATGTGCCCGGGGATCCTTTAAAGAGAATAAACAGCAAGCTCTCCGCAAAGAAAGATTCCCTAATGGTTCGACTGGATGAAAAGCCGGTTGTGGCCGGAGTTGTTTTCCTGCTTGACGGCAGCGGACCGGATAACACCCTTGAGAATCCTGTTATTCCGGAAGCCGTGGAAAATCTTATAGAGACGAGTCTGGGTATGGCTAGAACTCTTCTTTCCAGAGATTTTGGTATCACCTTCTTTTGGAAAAGAAGCGGTCTGTGGGAAATGACAAAGATCCGGGAGGAGAGGGAACTGGAGAAACTGGCGGAGGAGCTGGCCTTCTTTGAGCTTGATAAAAAGGAAGACAAAAGCGACAGAGTACCGGAGGAGCTTTACGGAAGCGGGTGCAGCATAATCTGTTTTACCTGCAAAGCAGATACGGAACTTGTAAATGCGCTCTCGGATAATGGGGGCACAGCAAGTGAAGGAGTAAGGATATATAATGCCCTTACCGGAGAAGGGAGGGGCCTATGAAAAAAAGACTGATAGGCCTGGATGAGATCTGCGCCTTCATTCTGGCTTTTGTCCTTTCCTATACTGCCATGTCTATTTATGGCGGAGGAGTAGTGAGGTTATTCCTTATCTGTTTTGCTTTTTCGCTCATTTGTTTTGTGGTATGTCATTTGGTAAATGAACATAGGTTTATAGGTACTTTTGGGATAATAGCATTCTTTGCGGTTTATTTTGCTGTTATGATCCGATTGATAACCGTTGGTGAGAGTAGGTCCGGGGCATATTTTTGGCAGTGGATGGTCAGCGGAGGCGACATTCAGACCCTTGAGATCGAGGCGGGATCTGACCTGTTGATACTGATCGGGATGTTCATGGCGGTGAATCTGTTCTTTATGGTTACTGTATTTTACTTCAGTGTGCCCACATACAGATTCGGTTATCTCACCCTTGTTTCACTCATGCCCTTTGTGCTTTATGCAAAGGTAACTGCAGAGGTTGAAAACAAATACCTTGTGATCGTAGTCCTGGCAAGTATAGCCCTGCATCTTGTCTGCTCCCGCAAGGTTACACCCACCAGGCAGGAATACAAGGAGGCTAAAAAAGCCGGAAAACTTTTAAAACACGTTGACCCCATCCACCATCGTGACTGGGACATTAAGATAAAAGGTGGTTTCGCTTTTTATCTTGGCTTTGCGGTGCTGGCACTTATCATACTGGCTGTATCGGCAGTTGTGCCAAAGAGGAGCGAGGCCAGATTCTATGATAAATTTGAAGATATTTTCCTGGGTGGGGACACGGAATCCGCAATAGATGAAAACTTTTCGGGGATTGCCGAAATGTCCGGAAACGCGGACAACTTCCGTGAAGGATCTAACCGTCGGTTATATATTGTGACGGGAGACGGAACGCCCCATCTTAAACGTCAGGTCTTTGATGTATATGATTTTGAGATCGACAGATGGTATCCGGAAAGCTCGGAACAGACTGTACTGAGTACATCAGAATGGATCACGGACAAAAAGATAATGTCCCTTACGGGACTTGCCAATGCACTTTTAAAGGCAGAAGAATCGGAGAAAGGTTTTCTAGACAGATTCGGAATGGGTGGCCTTATTGAAGCCGGACCTATTTCGGATCCCGCTAGGCGTTATACAATAACTGCCCAGAATTTCGGAGCGGGATATTATCTTTCATCCGCAAGAATCTGCGGCATCTCTTTACCCGATACCGAAAAGGCTAATGTAACGGAAAAAGGAACCTTCTTCAGGGAAGAGGGAGTTCACGACAAGAACATTTCTTATTCCATAGAATGTTATAATACTACATCCGGAATAGAGGCGCTGCAAAAGAGCGGATGCCTTGATATAGGTCCCGAAGATTCTCTTGATATGCTGCGGGAAGCGGAGGAAATACTTGTAAACAGAGCACGGGAAGTATCCGCAAGCGATGATCTTACGGACAGAGATAATCTGGAACTTTTGGGATATATAAATATTATTTCCGCATTCAAGGATGATCTGATAAAAGCCATTACATATCGGGATAGGATGTCTGCGGCGCAGGGGGAGGTCCCGGTCGAAGTAACACAGCTTGCAGAGAGATTGACCGAAGGGTATAAATATGATTGGGAAAAGGCTGTCGTGCTGAATTCCTATTTCAGGAATAATGATTTTCTGTATGACATAAAATACAGAGCCCCGGATGACAGTCCCTCATATTTTTTGTTTGAGGGAAAGACGGGAACCTGCTCCGATTTTGCTTCTGCTTTTGTGCTTCTTGCTAGGGAGGCGGGGCTCATCGTTCGCTACACGGAAGGATTCATCCCCGACAACACTTATGGGGAAATGTATCAGATCATTACGGAGTCCGATTCCCACGCATACGCGGAGGTATATCTGGAAAATGTGGGATGGACCGTGTTCGATCCAACTTCGGGAGTACCAAATGCTAACAGCGGAGGATTCTTTGATTTCTTTAAGAGTCTGAAGGTTGATACGGGACTTCTCACCATGCTTGGTTATGCAGCTATTGCCATCGCATTTGTGGTGCTGGTGATAAAGCTTTTGATCCCCCTTATGATAGAGTTGATCTTCAGATTACGACTTGTATTTGCTGACCCTGAAAAAACTCTTATCCCCGCATATAAAAGGCTTCTAAAGAAGGCAGGAAAGTCGCTGCACTTTGAGCCAACCCCCGGGGAGTTTGCGGACATTATAAAGGAAAGAGGCACGGACATATCAGAGTTCGTTTTGTTGATCGAAAAAGTGGAATATGCAAACAGAAAAATGTCTGTGGACAAGTCCGAAATAAAGAAAGAAAAGAAGATAATCTTTAAAGGTTATCTGACGGCTTCCAAAGCACTTCGCCAATAAAGGTGTATAGGTAAAAAGCGCCTCCCCGAAAAGGGAGGCGTTTTATAGTGTTTGGAATCTGTTTAATGCAGGAATTCAAAGCTCTTCATACTACAGCTTCCGCTTCCTTTGAAGGTTATATAAAGGGCATGTACACCGCTTATGGGTGCGAAGCTGCACTCTCTGTCAGTCCAAATGTTGGTTCCGTCTATTTCGGCTTCTCCGATTACGTCACCGTCCCATTTGGTCCTGAACTCTATCTTGCCGTTAAAGTATCCGCGGGTCTTCACTCTTACGCCCGTAGCGTTCTTCAGATCAAAATACTTAAATCCCGCTGTAGAACCATCGGTTAGCTGCTTGATGTATCCAAGATTGGGTGTTCCGTCTCCGCCTTCCTGTACGATCTCGGGAGCATCGCCCTTTACATACATTGCATGCTCGGGAGTGAAGAGGTTACAAGCGATGTAAGTAGGATATTCACCGATATCGCAGAGAGGTCCGCCGTTAAGGCCGCAGGAAGTGATCTCGGCCTGATTAACTTTTCCGTCTGCTGCGAAGGTAAGCTTTTCAGCGCATACCTGACGGGAGAACCAAGTGTTATTGGTCTGGCGGTGATAGAAGATATACCATTCGCCGTTTATCTCGATCATGCTTCCGTGATCGTTTCCACCGTAGGCCATAGCCATGTCTGCGGGCTTGTAGCTGTTTATTCCGATATCGCAGTTACTTACAAGCACACCGCCGTAAGTGAAGGGTCCTGCGGGACTCTTTGAGGTTGCATAGCAGAGCTCGTGCATTACCTGTGATGAATAAATGAAATAGTATGTGTCCCCCTTCTTTCTGATGGAAGGAGCTTCGAAGAATGCGTGACCTTCATAGCCTGTGCCCTCGCTGTATGTTCCACCGGGAGCAACAAATGTGGGTTCTTCCACAATGGTGAGCATATCGGGACCCAGAACGGTAAACATTGCACCGTGTCTTCCCTTGTCACCATGTCCGCAGAATCCGGTGTAGAGATAGGTTCTGTCACCTTCGGTTATTACGCCGGGGTCAAACTGGGGCTCGTCGTTTATCATCTTCATTCCGGAAACAAACTTATCGCCGTTTTCAGCTGCGGTACCCTCAGAACCTCTCTTCTTGTCACCAAGCTTGGTGCCGTCTTCATAGTGAACATATCCGTAGAATTCGAAAGGCCCTGCGGGTTTATCACTCACGGCAACGGATACAACATTCACTTTATCCAGAACATAATACAGATAATATCTTCCGTCGGGACCTACGGTAACATCGGGAGCATACAGGCACATATGACCGTCCTTGTTGTAAGGATCTGCGGTCTTGTCGTAGATAACTCCCTCGTAGTGCCAGTCTCCTAAATTATCGATGGGTGCGGACCAGCATACATAGTCGCCGAGGCAGAAGGTTTCACCGTCATACAGATCGTGTGAACCGTAAACATAAACTCTGTTTCCGAATACATAGGGCTCACCATCGGGTACATATTCCCAGGAGGGAAGATAAGGATTCAAGGCCTGCTTTCTGCCGGTCATTCCCAGGCGGATTCCGCCTTCTTTTCCGGGAACCGCACCTCTGCCGTCAAATACCATCTCAGCCTTATTGGCTTCGCTGTATGTCTGCCACAGGGGAAGAGGTCTGCAGTCTGTACCCATACCGTTTGGATTGTGTGTTTTTACAAAGTTTGCCACATAGTCAGCCATCTGTCTGGCCAGGTCGAAATGTCTTCCCTCGAAGGGTCTCCAGCATCTGGAGAGAGTTTCAAACCAGAACCAAAGGTCAACGGAGTGGAAGGTGCCGGGGTGATCCCATCCGGGAATATCGGGATCGAATCTGTAATAATAGTAGTTCTGCTTGGAACCATTTTTCTGTGCATCCAGATAGGTGCTCTTTACTGAACCCTCAACAAGGCTCTCACCGTTTATGGGGAACTCATCGGAAGTGTTTCCGGAAAGGATGGGAGCATCTGTGCAATTGCCTGCTACGATCATCTCTATAGGATTGCCTGTGCAGAACTGGCCGTCCTCGATGGGGAACATTCTGGGGTGATCGGAAACATATTCCGCATACCTTGCACGGAGTTCAAAGGTTTCTATCTTTCTGGCTTCCTCAAGGGACTTAACCCCAAGGAAATCAAAGAAATCCTTGCCTCTCTTTTCAGCTTCAGCCAGTGAGATGGGGCTGAAGATATCTTCGTTTAACTTGCTTGCCCGCATCATTCCGCTTAAGATAATTGCGCCCTTTATCTTGTCATAATTCTTTTTGTTGGTGTACTGCTGGAGTACGGATCCGCCGCCTGCGGACTGTCCCATGATGGTGATGTTTTCAGGGTCTCCGCCGAAGGCTGAGATATTTCTGTATACCCACTCAAGTCCGAATCTCTGGTCCAGAAGTCCGAAGTTTCCGGGAGCATCGGGAGCCTCCGCGGTGATCTCGGGATGAGCCAGGAATCCATAGCACTGAAGTCTGTAGTTTACGCTTACTACGATGATACCGCGCTTTGCCAGCTGCTCGCCGTCAAATTCCATCTCTGCGGTGTAGCCCCATTGGAAGCCGCCGCCGAAATACCAGATAAGAACAGGAAGCTTTTCGTCGGTCTTTTTTGCGGGAGTCCATACATTTAAGTAAAGACAGTCCTCGCTCATGGGAATCTCCGGATCAACGTGCCAGTCACGGCAATAAATATCATCTCCAAGGCCCGGTGTATCCTGAACGGAAATGGGGCCGAATTTGTATGCCTCATATACTCCGTCCCAGTTTTTTGCGGGCTGAGGAGCGCGCCATCTGTTCTCACCTACGGGAGGTGCTGCAAACGGTATACCCTTGTAAACGGTTATTCTTGGATTGGTTCCGGGAAGTCCGCGGACTGCCCCGTTTTCTACTCTTGTTTCTCTAAGCATAATACCCCTTTCCGTCAGATCTAACTTTTCAACCCGAGTTAATACCACGGATTGTGTCGCCCATTGCAACTTTTCTATGCTTAAATGATAAAAGAACCCATTGCAAACTTCTTATCTCTTTTTGCGTGTAATTATTAAAATATTGCGAATTACTTTACACTTATCCCATAATGTCATATAACTTTATGTAGGTATATTTCAGAAAAGGTCGTATTTAGTAATGCAGAAACTATTATCGGTAGCGATTCCATGTTTTAATTCGCAGGATTATGTAAGAAGGGCAATCGACAGTTTGCTCCCCGGTATTGACCGGATAGAAGTGATCGTCGTTGATGACGGCTCCACGGATGATACTTCAAAGATCGCAGAAGAATATGTAAAAGAATATCAGGACAGTATAAAGCTTGTGAAAAAGGAGAACGGCGGACACGGTGATGCCGTAATGGCTGGACTTAAAGAAGCCACAGGGCTATATTTCAGAGTGTTGGACTCCGATGACTGGCTGGATGAAAATTCTCTTCTAAAACTTCTTGAATTGCTGGAAGAAATGCAGGATCCGGAAAAGGCTGCGGATCTTGTGATCACAAACTATGTTTACGAAAAACCGGCTGAAAATAGAACACATCCCATCCACTACAAAAAGACCCTTCCCGCGGGAAGATTGTTTGGCTGGGACGAAGTCGGAAAATTTGAAATAGGTTCATATATTTTGATGCATTCCGCCACATTTCGCACAGAGATAGCCAAGAAAAGCGGGATGAAACTGCCCAAGCACACATTCTATGTGGATCATCTTTTTGTAAGTTATCCCATGTTAAAAGTGGAAAAGATGTACTATCTAGATGTGGATCTGTACAGATATTTCATCGGCCGTGAAGATCAGTCCGTAAATGAAAAGGTCATGCTCAGCAGGCTCGACCAGCAGCTTCGGGTTAACCGTCTGATGCTTGAACTTGATGTAGAATCGGTTGAGAATGAGGCACAGAAAGAATATCTCTATTACTATACGGAAATAGTTACCCTTGCTACCGTTGCATTCCTGTTAAGGAGCGGGACAAAGGAAAACGAAAAAGTGATGGAAGATTTTCTGGACGAAGTGAAAGAAAAACGTCCGGAGTATTATAAATATATCACCAGCGGTTTGATCACAAGACATCCCATCGGCCCCATGCGCAGAATTCCCCATGCAATAGGCTACGGAACTTTCCGTTTTGGATACCAGGTCCTTCGCAGGATCTTTGCATTTAATTAGTTTTCTTTTTGCCGGAAAAAGCAGATAAAAGGATCAGCCCCAGACCGCTTGAAACAAGGGGAATCACAAAACTGCAGAAACGGGACAGCAGCATTACGCTGCCCATGAGCCCGGCAGGAATAAGATCCGAATAAAAAAGAGCGTATCCGTATTCTGTGACACCCGTTGCGCCGGGAAGCGGAAGAGAAGATACGGAAATAAATAATGAGGCCTGGGTGCGAAGAACGGTAAACCAATCCGGTGCGGAAGAACTAAGTGCCTGAGCACAGAAAAAGGTTACCGAGTGGAAAAGCATTACCTGGACCAGTGAAGTAAGCAGCATCTTTATGAAGACTTTTTTATTGTTCTTCATGAGGATAGCTGCTTTTCTGTATGATGCAAAAGACCGCAGCAGATTCCCTCGGTCTCCGGGTTTTGAGCCGCGCAGTTTAACGAACACAAGACCCATGCGGGCCATTAAGCGTGAAATGTTTTTAGAGAAAAGAACACAGATCAAAAAGGCGATGATCGCAAGATTTAAGGCAAATCCCACGGGAAAAACATATGCGAACTTTCCCTGAAGTTTAAACACTTCGCCCCGAGAGAAGATCACTCCCAAAACACCCAGGAATACAGCGGCGCACTGAAAACTTAACAGAGCGCAGAGCAGGGTGAAGGAACTGTGGGATATTTTGTGCTTATCCTTGGCCATAAAATATAGCTGAGCCGGCTGGCCCCCTGTGGAAGAGGGAGTCACGGAACTGAAAAAGAAACCTGCGAATGAGTATTTCATCATCTGCGCAAAGGTTATCTTGCAGCCGGAAAGCCTAAGGCAGCGGCTGATATTGATCCCGTCCGCAAGGGCATAGAGTGCCATTGAAAAAAGGGCGGCCGCTACCCATGGAATGCGGGCGGACCTAAGAGCCCCCCAGATATCCTGCCCCTTAAGTTCCTTGAAGATCACGAAAACCGTTGCTCCTCCCAGGATGAGCAAAAAGGCGATACCAAACCAAATTGTCTTTTTCTTAAGTAGATTCATACATCAATAATATATCTAAAGCGGGCTGAAAGCAAATAATGGGGAGTTTGGAGCAAATTGTGTGTGGCGGTAAACCTGCGGGAATATTTATAATCCACATTATGATGAAACATTTGGATTTAAAGAAAATCCGCAAAGGAACATCGCTGTTTATGGCAGCTTTGCTGGCAGCAGGACTCCTTGGCGGATGCACATCCGGTGGTACCGGAAATGAAAAAGAGCCCGCCGATTTAAGCGGCGCGGAACAAGGTGGAGAAGCGGCAGAGACAGAAGCAGCGCAGACAGAAGCAGGCGCCGATGTCGGAGCCACTAATGAAAAGGAGACAGAAGAAATGGAAGAGCTTTTTAAGAACATTAAACCCGCAAAAGCCGTAAAAGAGATCGGCGATCATAACCCTGTTATGACTCAGCGTTTCGGTGCGGATCCTTACGCACTTGTTTATGACGGAAGAGTATACCTCTACATGACCGGTGACGACCCCATGTACGAGGCAGACGGAACATTAAAGGAGAATAACTATTCAAACATTTACACCATCAATGTTATTTCCTCCGCAGACCTTGTAAACTGGACCGATCACGGAACCGTTTACGCCGCATCCGATAAGGGACAGGCAACCTGGGGGGCGAACTCATGGGCACCTGCAGCAGCATACAAGAATATAAACGGCAAGGATAAGTTCTTCCTTTATTTTGCAAACAACGGAAACGGAATCGCGGTACTTGAGGGAGATACCCCTTACGGACCTTTCACCGATCCCATTAACGGACCCCTTATTTCCAGAAAGACTCCTACCTGCGCAGAGGTAGCATGGCTCTTCGATCCCGCAGTATTAATGGATGATGACGGAAGCGCATATATCTATTTCGGAGGCGGAGTTCCCACTCCCGATATGGCTTCAAATCCCGGAACCGCACGTGTTGCGAAACTGGGAGCAGACATGATCAGCCTTGACGGGGATCCCATTCCCATCGAGAATGTTAAGTATCTCTTTGAGGATTCCGGAATCAACAAGATAGGCGGAACATACTATTACTCATATTGCTCCAACTTCAGCATGACCGACGAGGCAGTAAAGGAACTTGGATTTGAAAACGGCGAGATCATCACTATGAGATCCGACAATCCAATGGGACCCTTCGAACTTGCAAATCCCGTGCTGAAGAATCCCGGATTCTTCTTCGGTAAGGGCGGCAACAATCACCACTGCATGTTCGAGTTTAACGGAACATACTACATCGCATATCATTCAAGGATCCTTGAGGAAAAGATGGGTATGGACGGTGGCTACCGCAGCACCAATATTGATGTTATAAACTTCAACGAAAACGGTGAGCCCGCTAAATCAAAGGGAACAAGAGAAGGCGTGGCACAGGTAGGGAATCTGAATCCTTACGATACCGTTTCTGCAGTTACTCTCGGAAATGCGGCAGGCATAAACACCGTTCAGTACGGCGAGACCGCTGTCAAATACGGTTCAGGTGATATGATCCTCACAGGCATAACCGATGGAAGCTGGACCGGCGTATACGGCGCAGACTTTGGAAGCGAAGGCGCAAAGACCTTGAAGATAAAGGTACGCGGAAACGGAACCGGTGCCATAAGAGTGAGTCTCGATAAGTTAAGCTCCTCTGCAGTAGGCTACGTAAAGATCGACAAACCCGGTAATGATTTCGCTGAAGTTAGCGTTACTTTTGATGAAGCCATCACAGGTGTTCACAATGTTTACTTCCTCTATGCGGGTCAGGATTATGAGCTCCTTGAGTGGAAGTTTGAAAAATAATGATTCGAATAAAGAAAAACAGTCTCCTCCGAAACTCTTCGGGGGAGATTTTTTATTGTCCGATAGGGTGTTAAAGTGGTAAAATAGTATGTGCAATTGGCTGTAATTTTTGATAATTTCAGAAAAAATAAAATCTCTGTATAGGAGGAGGAAAAAACATGGAGTACAACGTAACTTTTAACAGTCTTCCAAAGAATCTTGAGGAACTCAAAGCTCTTCCCGAAGCTGACTTAAAAAAGCCCGAGGGAGTGGCTGCCTTAACCGTGGCTGCACTTAATGTATTTCCGGAAAACAAGGAAGAGTGCTACCGTATGCTGGATTTCCTTAGAGGACCCAGACCTCTTTCAAATATGGAAAAGCAGTTTATCCGTGACCGTTTCATGGACGGAAGGGATTATATCCCCCGCTCATATTTCACAGGAGCCACTCCGGATAACGGATATCAGCCCAATACGCCCTATACAGTTTGGATGAAGGACAGCGCTGCTCCCATTTACGAGGACGGATACAAGATCATGGATCTTAAGAGCGGCGGAGCCGATTCCACCAGAACCATCACATTAAGAAACAAGCCCTCCACCGGAGAGTGGTTCCTTTGGGAACAGATGCTTTTAGCACAGATCAGAATTCCCACCGCGCAGGACCCTTGGGCATAAGCATAAAGGAATACTAAACATTTTTTTTGCAGAGGTAAATAATGTCCAAAGATTGCGAACTTGTCACCATGGGGCACCCCAGTATATATGACCCCAATATGAGAGAATTAAATGTGTTTTTTTCTCTTCCGGAGGAGATGAATGAGGATACGGGGATCCTGCTGCTTATTGCCGGTTTTGGGGGAAATTCTCAGTCGAATGTATATAAAAAGATGCGGAGAATCTTTTCGGATGAGTATAATCTGGTCACTATTCAGTGTGATTATTTCGGATCCGAGTATATGCAATCCGAAATAAAGAAGGAGACTCCTTCGGAATTCTGTGATCTCGGCGTTGCTCAAGCCATGGATAATCTCATCGCCATAAAAAGTGTTACCGACTGGCTTGCGGAGAACGGGGTTGAATTTGATCGCAGGAAAGTCATTTCCTACGGTCACTCCCATGGGGCGTATCTTGCGCTTTTGATGAATTCGTTCATGCCCGGTGTTCTGTCCTGCGTCATCGACAACAGTGCATGGATATATCCGGCTTATATGGATAAAGATCGTTTTGTGAACGGTACGATATTCCATTACATTATTTCAGAGATAGTAATGGATGAAGAAATATATGATCTCAAAAAAAGATATGCCGGTTTTGAAAACACTGCAAATATCGTTTCGTTTTATGGCCTGACCGATAACCTGGTGTCTTTAAATGACAAAGCATTTTTTGTTTCACAGGTTAGAAATACTGCCATAGAGATCATAAACGGTGCCCGTGTTGACGGTAAAGTTTTTAAATCCACCGATCATGGTCTTGATGCGGATTTCCTTGAAATGTTCGGGTATGTGGTAAGAAGGTACAACACTTCATCCGAGAAAGAGTGTCTTAACTTTGCCGAAACCCGGTTTGAGACGGATAAGTGCGCCTACGAGATCTGCATAGAGGAAGGAATCCCCATACTGTATTGTTCACCCAAATATGATTACGATTTTGACAGACTTTTAAACTATACCTAGTAATTTTAAGAAGCTGATGATGTTTTTTAAGGAGGAAAAATTATGGATCCCAAAGCAATGTTTAAATTATCTTACGGACTTTTTGTTCTCACTACCAAGTTTTACAACAAGGATAACGGATGTATCATCAACACGGCGATTCAGGCCGCTTCCGAGCCCAATCAGATAAGCATTTGCGTGAATAAGGCGAATCTTACTCACGATATGATAATGCAGAGCAAGGAATTCACTGTTTCCGTCATCAGCCAGGAAGCGACATTTGATCTTTTCAAGAGATTCGGTTTTCAGTCCGGCAAGGATGTGGACAAGTTCCAAGGCTTTGAAGATAAAGTAAAGCGCGGAGCAAACGGCATCTACTACGTGACCGAAGGAACCAATGCATTCATTTCCGTAAAGGTGGAAAAAACTGAAGATCTGGGCTCTCACACTATGTTTGTGGGAACCATCACTGATATGGAAGTTCTTTCTCCCGCTGCATCCGCAACCTATGCATATTATTTCGAGAACATCAAACCGAAGCCCGAAGCTGTTGGAAAAACTCCCGACGGACAGACGGTGTGGCGCTGCAGGATCTGTGGTTATGAGTATGTGGGTGAGGAACTTCCGGATGATTTCATCTGCCCCATCTGCAAGCATCCCAAAGAAGATTTTGACAAGGTAGTTAAGTGATCAAGTCGGAGCTATATGTATATGTCTACATTTGATGAGATAAAAAATGAATGTGACAATGTCTTCCTTCCCAAAGATCATGCGGGATTCTCGGAAGGAAATCAGAATAACCTCCTGTGCGTTGTCCCGAATCTGGACCTGAACGGCGCACAGGTTGTTTTGGATGAACTCTTGGATACAATAAAGACCGAGATTAAGGACTACAATGTTTTCATTATGTCCCCGGAGGATGGTCAGTACAGAGATTACTACACAAACAAAGGTTACACGGTATGTATTAAACAGTATGTGCGTGCGGGGGCTTTGTTCAGAAAAGCCGTGCAGCAATATTTTTCTGCCGTGATTCTAAATACGGCATTGGTCCATTATTATGCATTGTATTTTATCAATACCGATGTCTCCGTCTTCTGGTGGATTCATGAGTCGGAGGACTCTGTCAGAACTCAATGCCCGGACATGCCGAATCCCTATATGCTGAGTGAAAACATAAAGATATATGGGGTTACATCAAAAGTGAAAGAAGCTTTTTCAAATATTTTTCGATACGAGATCCCCACTTTACACATGGCAATTGCGGATAAAAAAGATGAGTATCCAAGGGTAAACAGAAGTGATAAGACTGTTTTTGTTTTACCTGCGGCATATACGTATATAAAAGGGCAGGATATTCTGCTTGAAGCGATCCTTTCACTTCCTGCCGGGTTTAGAGACAAAGCTGAATTCTTGTTTTGCGGATATCAGGTAGATGGTCAGGAAGAATATTACAATGAAATCCTGCGCATAAGCGAAAAGATCGATTGTGTAAAGCATTTGGGAAAACTCAGCAAAGATCAAATGTATAAATTATATGCGGATTCGGATTGTGTTATTGCACCATCCAGGATAGATTCGACACCCACAACTATAGTAGAGGCCATGATGTTTGAAAAATTAACCATAGCCTCTGACAAATGCGGTATCTCAAAGCTTATGACTGACTGTGTTAACGGTTTTGTATTCAGCACAGTGGATGAACTTGTAAAAAGACTTCTTCTGGTGATCTCTGACAAAGATGCGCTTGGAAAAATAGCCAAAGCCGGCAGAGAAATCTGGAACAGAGAATTTTCTGCGGAATATGTTGCGGATATCTTGAGAAACAGCGGGTGCTTTTAATGAATATAGCAATATCTTCAAATGAAAAATATTTAAAATATGCTACTGTTCTGGCTACGAGCATATGTCTCAACAATCCGGAGCATATAGATCTGTATCTCTTGAATGCCGGGATATCCCTTGATATCATTTCCGAGTTTGAAAGATCATTGGATGGAATTGATATTACGATCCATAATATGAATACATTTGATCCCGCGGAGTATTCGGGGTTACCACAAAATCAAGATTGGACCGGTGAAATGTATTTCCGTCTCAGTCTTCCCTGGATGGAAGAGATTTCCGGAGACAGGATCCTTTATCTTGATGTGGATACTATAGTAAATAAATCCATAAGAGACTTTTACAATATGGATTTTGAAGGTAAAGATCTGATAGCCATGCTTGATGGCAACGGCACGACTGCATTTAAAGATCTTTCTGAAAAACAGCAGGAAATGCTGGCCGACAGTTTTGAATTAACCGGTGGTTATTTTAACTCCGGTGTGATGCTGATGAATCTTTTGGGCATAAGAAATAAATATGATAGAAACGTTTATTTCAAAGCTATGGAGGAGTGGGGGTACAAAATGTCCGCGCCCGATCAGGATATACTGAATTATGTTCATAAGGGTGCTGTGAAAATCGAGGACTGGAAAAAATACGATCTCTTTGCAAGAATTGCATACAAGAGCGGAATGGATTATGAGTATGTTAAAAACAATTCCGGCATAATTCATTTTGCGGGGCAAAAACCTTGGAAAAGCGGGACTTCTACCAGATATAATATCGAAAAGCTTTGGTGGGATTATGCTGCAAAAACGCCTCTCTATGCAAAACTTTTGGAAGAGTACACCATAGGATCTATGTTGGATGACTCTCTTGAAAAGAGTATAAAAGGTATTGCGGATGATAACCATAGGTTAATAGAGACGAATAAAAAACTTCTGAATCTTTTGGAAAGCAAACAGGACTCTGTAAAAGAAAGGAACGAGGAAAAATGTGAGTTGTCGGCACAGTATCTTGAATATGTTCACAAAAGGAAGCCTTCGGAGATTCTTTGGGAAGAGACGGAATATCTTGCTGAATTTGACCTGGCGGTTATCATTCCTTGCTATCAGGCCGAAAAATATATCGGTGATTGTATGGAATCCGCTATAAGCGGACTTGTTGGAATAAATGCCTGTATCATTGCGGTAGATGACGGATCCACCGATGGTACATACGATATTTTAAAATGTTATGAAAGTGACTCGGTACTGATCGTCAAACAGGAAAACGGCGGAGTTGCATCTGCAAGAAATACGGGACTTCGTATCGCAAAGAGCAGGTATGTCTTTTTTCTGGATGCCGATGACATGATACCGGAAGGAGCTCTTCAGGAACTCTTATCGGAGTCCGTAGCCTTAGATGCGGATGTGCTGGAGTGCAATTTTGTAAATGTCCCGCAGAATGCAACAGCAGAAGATCTGCCTCCGGCATTTGAGGGGGAAGACAGCATTGTATCCGGATCAAACTGGTACGAAATGTCCGGGTATCCTTGGGGGAAAATCATTAGACGAAGACTTTTTGACAGAATATGTTTT
>JAEEGL016971608.1_pt1 | contig 17611 bp, 11 predicted proteins | sample 9134231 | NCBI WGS metagenome assembly JAEEGL01 (sample SAMN16246548, study PRJNA631951) | gut metagenome | biome: gut microbiome; feature: rumen; material: fiber-attached | host: Bos | place: Iran: Karaj | collected 2018-10 | reverse complement strand
TTCGAATCCCTTCGGATACAGTCTGCGAAACGGCAGCTTCTCTCTTTGGGAAGCTGCCGTTTTTGCGCGAGCGTTAACCCAGACTTTACACGTGTTAAGAAAATAAATATTCCCTGATCATCCGTCAGGGGATATATTTTGTTTATAAAGTTAAACTTTTTTCAAAAAAGGTATTGACAAACAAAGTTTAATGGTTTAAACTCCAAACATGATTTAACGGAATAAACTTCCGGCAGACATTATAAACCCATTGCCAAGAAAGGATGGATCAAAATGGAAGCGATCGAATTAGGCGCTGCGCAGGAAAGATTTGCGGACATCGTCTGGGCCAATGAGCCGGTCAATTCGGGCGAACTGGTGAAGATCTGCGAAAAGGAGCTTTCGTGGAATAAGTCCACGACCTATACCGTGCTTCGGATGCTGTGCCAGAAGGGCCTTTTCAAGAACGAACATTACTTGGTTTCAGCTCAGATTTCCAGGGAAGAGTATTACGCGATGAAGAGCGAGAAGGTCGTGAACGATTCCTACAAGGGCTCGCTGCCTTCCTTTATCGCCGCCTTCACCTCTAAGCGGGAGATGACGAGCGAGGAAGTCGACGAGATCCAGAAAATGATCGACGCTTTCAAGAAGCGTTAACTTCCGGTTTACGTAAAAGCACTTTGCGTAAACCTCTGGTTTACACCATTGTTGAAAGGAGAGAAGTCATGAGTACTGTCTTTCTGAAAATTCTGAACATGAGTATTGCCGCGACCTGGCTGATTGCGGTGGTCCTTTTAGTCCGTCTCCTCCTGAAGAAGGCGCCCAAATGGATCAGCTGTGTCCTTTGGGCGCTGGTGGCCCTCCGGCTCGTCATACCATTTTCCCTGGAGAGTCCGCTGAGCCTTCTTCCGAGCAGGGAGACGATCACTTATAAGAATGTCGCGGAAGAGCAGCAGGAAGCTGATCCGGCGAAGCCTGCGGAAAATGCAGTTGCGCCCGTCATTGATTCCGGCACGAAAACAGCTGAAGTCCGCATGCCGGTCATCGATTCCGGCGTTAAGGTCATTGACAACGCGCTGAATCCGGTGATCGAGAGGGCCTACAGATCCGAGAACAGGAAGCAGACACCGGCAGCACAGTCCGCACCTTCCGGCGAGGCCGTCCCGGCTGATCCGCTGGTTTCGAACATTGCTCCGGCTCCGGCGGCAGAGAAGGCTGATCCGCTTCGGACCTGGACACTGATCGCCGCGATCGTCTGGATCGCCGGCACCGCGGGCCTTATGATCTATGCGCTCGTAAGTTATCTGAGACTCCGGAAGAAAGTCTCGGCCTCCATCCATGTGAGAGACAACATCTGGGCTGCAGATGGAATCAAGACGCCCTTCATCCTTGGCATTTTCAAACCGGTCATCTACGTGCCCTCTTCATTACAGGGCGAAGGTCTGGATTACGTCCTGGCCCATGAGGAAGCGCACCTTCAGAGGCGCGACCATCTCTGGAAGCCGCTAGGATATCTGCTTCTCGCCATTTACTGGTTTAACCCGCTCTGCTGGGTGGCTTACATCCTTCTCTGCAGAGACATCGAATCCGCCTGCGACGAGAAGGCGGTCAGGTTCATGGGCCATGAGGAGATGGCAGAGTATTCGCAGACTCTTTTGAATCTGAGCGTTCAGAGACATCAGATCGCGGCCTGCCCGGTTGCGTTTGGGGAGGTAAATGTGAAACAGCGTATCAGAAGCATTCTGAATTATAAGAAGCCGGCATTCTGCATGGTCCTTGTGGCCCTGCTCGCCTGCATTGCCGTGGCTGGCTGCTTCCTCACGGACCCGAAGAAGGAGACCGATCCGGGCAGTTCTGAGGCTCAGACCACGGAAGCCCCCACGGATCCGACAAAAGAGCCCACAAAGGAGCCGACGAGCGAGGCGACCCAGGCGCCGACGACAGAGCCTGCTACGGAAGCACCCACCACGGAAGCGCCTTCTGAGACCCCTGACGAAACGATTTCTGAGGAACCCCGGGCAGTTGCGCTGGAAAATGCACAGATCCTGTTCAAGATCCCTGTCAATCAGGGAGAAGACAGCCTGAAAGGTCTGATCGTGCATGATGATTACACGCCGGATTATGACCCGTCATCGGAAAAATGCTACGAGCTCGGACCCAACTCATTTACCCTCCTGAATGAAGAAGATGTATTTATCCTTGACAGCTGCAATATGAGGATCATGCGATTCAGAAAAGATGCAGCCCCGGAAATTTTCCCGATCGGTCAGGATCAGATCGGAATGTACCTGTACGAACCGATCCTTCTTCATGAGGATTATGTCTACGTGATTGGAACTAAAGGTGTTCTGCGCTGGAACTATGTGACCCGCGAATCCAGATTCTACAAAAGGAATTTCACGCTCGGAGGTAAGGTGGCCGTTCAGGACTTGATCTGGCAGGATGGTCTGGTGGTATGCAATGGGAACGGGGCTAACCTGAAACTGGATGAAGAAACCGGAACATTTTCTGAGACTCAGGACGGGTACAGCGCGACATATACTTCGAATGGTATCAACGTGACAAGTGCCGGAAAGAATTATACAATCCCTGTCAGCAAAGGCTTTGATACTGTCGATACTGTCATCGGTCAGGGCCCGGAGAATTCATTCTTTGTCGTATCAGCAGTCGGTAAACAGGTTCCGACAGAGACGGAGTCCGGAATCGAAATGCATATTGGCTATGATTATTACCTGCGCCAGTACGGACCTAAGACTCCTGAAAAGGTACAGACAGAGGAATGGATCTCGATGATGCTTCCGGGAGAATCGATCTGGTGGCATCCGCATAAGCTGGCCTTTATTGGAACTGACGGCGTATATGCCATGCTTCTGGAAAAAGACTACGCATATGTCGTCAAATACATCGACTTCGTGTATGAAGACGAACAGGCGGAGGAAACCCTTACGGAAAGTGAGTTCTTCACACTGCTTAAAAAAGGCTCTCTGAGCGATGATATGTTCTCCTGGTTCTTCCGGAACGAGTATAACGGAGAGAAGGTCCAGATCGTTCCGAACAGGTCCAATCCGGCTGACGCCTTCGGCGGCCTATACGGGATGAATCCTGTCAACTTCCAGGGTGCTGTGTATTATCGTGCGGAAGAGGGACAGTCTTTTGAAGAAGTCATCTACGAAATGGAAGATGCCATTTGCGGGATCTTTACCCAGGAGGAGAACCGGGAAAGGGTCGGTTATGTCATGACGGACTATCACATTTATCCATTGAATGAATGGCCGTTCCCTGAGGTGAATATGCCTGAAGACAATCTGAGATCGGCGGGAGAAGATGTCTGGAATATTCGGTTCCTGTACATTTTCTATAAGTACGATGGGAAAGATTTCGGTATAACTTTTGAGGAACAGAAAGCCGAGGGCAAGGCAGATGAATACGGCCTGATCTCGTGCTTCGCCCAGGGAAGCGATGATGCATTCCAGATGGTTCTTGTAAAACAGGGTGATGTGTACCTGCTCGCAAAGCCTACTTATCTGACGAGACATCCGGAAGGCGAGATCTATGCACCGGGAGCGGCTCCTGTCGAGTATAAGCATAAGGCAGTGGATTCCGCAAAGATCGCGCTGAACTTCGACGAGGTGCTTGCGAAGGGTGAGGCGCTCGATGAAAATGCGATGAAAGGTATCGAAGCGTTCTTCCAGAAGGACAGCAGTCCGTATCCCTGGTATTTCATCCGCCAGTCCTTCAACGATCCTTCTGAGATCGATGCTTATCTGCTGTTTGAAAACGGGATCGACAATGAAGTGTCTCAGGAAGAGCAGAATGCCGCTTGGGAAGCCTCCGGCGCATACGGTTTCGGGCCGGACAAACGGACGATTCAGTCAGCCAGGGAGCTCTTCATGAAGTATACCGGAACGGATCTGACCGGCAATCAGATCAATGCCTTCTCAGAATGGCTCTATCTGCCGGAGTATGACGCCTATTATGGCTTCAAGACCGATGCATCGGATGACCTTCGTACAAATGCTTTGGGACGCGGCGTCAGATTAAGCGCAGCCAAAGCTGCAGAACTGGGACTTCCGGTTACTGAAGAAGGCATGATCGCAGTGGAGTGGACCAGCTCGACCGGAGCAGGGCCCAAGGGCCCGCAGTGTTATGGCATGGCCCTCCTGATCCCGGATGGCGGCAGCTATAAGATCGCAGCGAACCTGGTCTTTGAAAAATGATACGATTCCGGACTGGTATGGGAAAGGATCGGTGAGTCATGAAAGGAGCCCGTATCCAAAGCGGATACGGGCTCCTTTCATAAAAGTTTCGTCGGTTTCCGTGATTTGACCGGTGCCGGAAAGGGCTCGGCCTGTGCTCTTTCGTCTTGAGGATTCCCCTTCCCCATGATATAATCATTTTACTGATCCAAGCTAAATTTTCGGGCAGATTCGTATAGACAACAGGAGGACCCTATGAAGAAAATCATGCCTGGCAAGGGCGGAGACCGTTACCTTCCTTTTGAAAACCGGACAGGTGAATCGTCCATCGTTTATTTTACCCGGGACCTTTCTCCGGAAGGCCTTCTTCGAATCTATGACCGTGTATCGGAGGCGATCTCCGGAAAGATCGCCGTCAAACTGCATACGGGCGAGCCGGAAGGACCGAACTTTATTCCGCGTCCGTGGGTGCGGAAGCTGTTTGAAGAGCGGCTTCAGGATGCGACCATCGTGGAGACGAACACCTATTACGAGGGCGGCCGTTACACGACGGAGGACCATCGGAAGACACTTGAGACCAACGGATGGACATTTGCCCCGGTGGATATCATGGACGAGGACGGCGTGGCAGCGCTTCCGGTCCCGGGCGGCAAGTGGTTTACGGAAATGCACGTCGGAAAGAATCTTCTGAACTACGATTCCCTGCTTGCGCTGACGCATTTTAAAGGCCATATGATGGGCGGCTTCGGCGGCTCCAACAAGAATCTGGGCATCGGCTGCGCGGACGGACGGATCGGAAAGGGAGAGATCCACACCCGCAAGGGCTCCCTCAATATGTGGAGCATCGCGGAGGAGGAGCTCATGGAGCGGATCACGGAATCCACCTGGGCGACCGTTTCGCATTTCAGCCCGAAGATCGCTTTCATCAACGTCTTACGGAACATGTCCGTGGACTGCGACTGCGCCGGAACCGGTGCCGAGCCGGTCGAGACCCCGGACATCGGTATCGTTGCGTCTTTGGACATCCTTTCGGCGGACAATGCCTGCATCGATCTCGTGTACAGCCTTCCGGACAACGGGGGTAGGGCGCTTGAGAAGCGGATCGAATCGCGCCACGGCCACCGCCAGCTTTCCTACATGAAAGAGCTTGGCATGGGCAATGACCGCTACACACTTCTGGACATCGACAACGGCGATGCCGTCATCACGGCCGCGGAAGCCGTCAAAGATATCGCGCCCGGCTGGCGTCCCGACAAGTACAACACCTTCCCCGGCAGAAACCAACTCGGCCGGTGATCCGGGCATCTATCAGAAGGAGTGAAATATGATCTATCCGGAACCCCTGAAAGCAGGTGAGCGCATCGGTTTTCCGGCGCCGTCCTGCAGCGCGTCGACAGAGCCTTACATGAAGCGCTTCAAAAGCGCTTTGGGGAAATTCAGGCGCCTGGGCTACAATTGCCTTCCCGGGCCGAATGCGTCCCGGAACGAACTGTTCGGCTATTCTGCGGATCCTGTCGCGCAGGCTGCGGAACTCGAAGCTATGTGGAAGGATCCGTCCATTCAGGCAATGATCTCCATCGGCGGCGGGGAACTCATGTGCGATGCAATCGAGCGCGTGGACTTCGGGAAGCTGAAGAAGGCTGCGCCGAAGTGGTACATGGGTTATTCGGACAACACGCACATGACCTTTCTTTTGCCGACACTTCTCGATACGGCGGCCATCTACGGCCCGTGCGGGCCGGAGTTCGGCATGCGGTTCTGGGACGAGTCGCTTTCGGACGCATTTGACCTGATCACCGGCCGCAAGTATAGCTTCACGACCTATGACAAATGGGAGCGTGAAGGCCATCGGGGCGCGGAGCATCCGCTGGCCTCCTTCCGGAAGAAAAAAGACACCGAGATCATTTCTGAAAACTGGGACGGAAAGCCCGTCTCAGGGCGATTCATCGGCGGCTGTCTCGATATTCTCGAGATGTACCCCGGAACGAAAAATGACCGCGTGAAGCAGTTTGCGGAGCGCTATAAGGAGGATGGCATCGTCTGGTTCATCGAAGCATGCGATCTGAACACACTCTCCATGAGCAGAGTTCTCTGGCATCTTCGGAACGCGGGCTGGTTCAGGCATGTGAAAGCCTTCCTCGTGGGGCGGCCGGCCTGGTTCGAGGATGAATCATGGGGCCTTACGCATTATGAGGCCGTCATGCGCGAGGTGCGGCGGATCGAGGCGGAAGAGGAGAAGGAGACCGGCGTTCTTCGGAAGATCCCGGTCATCATGGACTTCCCGATCGGACACCTGAAACCGATGGTGCCCATGATCTCCGGGGGCTATGGAACGATCTCACGGCTGAAAGCGCCGAGAGGGACTTTGGAAGTCTTCGAAACGCTCGATGACGGAACAAAAGCAGTTTTCACACGTACGCTGGAAGAAAAGCTGGAAATCACTTTCGAAAGAAAATGATTTCCGCCGATCTTGCGTAAAAACAGGAAGATTTACACCATGCCCCGGGGTTGTATTTTCGTGGCGGGAAGGCTATAATATCAGTACTATGGGTAGCATGGTTCTGTATTCAGAGGTGGTTTATCTATGTGCGGAATAGTTGGTTATACCGGGCATGCGGAAGCTGCGCCGGTTCTTTTGGACGGTCTGAGGAAACTGGAATACCGGGGATATGATTCCGCCGGTATCGCGGTGCTTTCCGGGACCGAGATCAAGCTGGCCAAGACCAGCGGCCGTATCGACAAGCTTGCGGAAGAATGCGACAACGGGAAGAAGACGCCTGGTACGCTCGGCATCGGACACACCCGCTGGGCGACGCACGGCGCGCCGACCTATGCGAACGCGCATCCGCATCTTTCAAATGACAAGCGCTTCGCGCTGGTGCACAACGGCATCATTGAGAATTACGCCGCCCTTCGCGAGGAGCTTCTCGCGGACGGCTATAAGTTCGAGAGCGAGACGGACACAGAAACGGTCGTTCATCTTCTCGAGAAGTATTATGACGGCGACATGAAAACCGCGCTTCTCAAGACGGTTTCCAGGCTGACCGGCGCTTATGCGCTGGGCATCGTCTGCGCAGAGTCTCCCGATACGATCTATGCGGTCCGCGAGCAGAGCCCGCTGATCGTCGGCCTCGGCATCGGGGAGAATTTCTTCGCGTCCGACGTCACTGCGCTCGTAAGCCATACGAAGAATATCGTGTACCTGGACGACGGCGAGATCGCTGTGCTTCGTCCGGGTTCCGCGCGTTTCTTCGACTGTGTCGGGAACGAGCTGCACAAGGAGATCTCCCGCATCACCTGGTCCGTGGAAGGCGCGGAGAAGGGCGGCTTCGATCATTTCATGATGAAGGAAATGATGGAAGAGCCGGGCGCGGTCCGCAACTGTCTGGCGCCCCGCATTCTGGATCATGAGATCGATTTTACGGAGATCGGTCTGACCAGGGAGTATCTGAAGACTGTCCGGAAGATCATCATCACAGCCTGCGGTTCGGCCTATCACGCCGGCATCTGCGGCAAGTACATGATCGAAAAATACGTCCGCATCCCGACGGAAGTGCTGCTTGCGAGCGAGTTCCGCTATTCCGACCCCATTATCGATGAAAGCACGCTCGTGATCATTATTTCCCAGTCCGGCGAGACCGCGGACACCAAGGCCGCCGAACAGGAAGCCAAAGCGCTTGGCGCAAAGGTGCTGGGCATCGTGAACGTCGTGGGCTCCTCCATCGCGAAGCTTGCGGACTTCAGGATGTACACCTACGCAGGCCCCGAGATCGCCGTCGCGACCACGAAGGGATTTTCCACGCAGGTCGCCGCGCTGGCGCTCTTTACGGCAGGAGCCGCGCATATCCTCGGGACGGTCCCGGAAGAGACTTACCGCGAGATGGTACGTTCTCTTGAAGCGCTTCCCGGCCTCATGCAGCGGACCTTCGACATCAACACAGACCTGAAGCGTATCGCCGAGCGCATCTACAAAGACCCTGCCATCTTCTACATCGGCCGGAACACGGACTACGCGATCTCCATGGAAGGCGCACTGAAGATGAAGGAGATCTCCTACGTGCACGCGGAAGCCTACGCCGCAGGAGAACTGAAGCACGGGACGATCGCCCTGATCGAAGAGGGAAGGCCGGTCGTCGCGCTCTGCTACAACGAGAACATCCGGGAGAAAATGGTCTCCAACATCGAGGAGGTCATCGCCCGCGGCGCGGACGTGATCGCCGTCGCCGTGGAAGGTGACCGGGAGATCATCAGTAAGTCCGACGAGGTCATTTCCATCCCGAAGACTTTCAATGAATTCGGCTGCGTTCTGGAGATCCTGCCGCTCCAGATGCTGGCCTATCATGTGGCCCAGCTCCGCGGCTGCGACATCGACAAACCCAAGAACCTGGCCAAATCGGTCACGGTCGAATAAGAGCCCGGACGGGCCGAAGAACCTGAAGGAGAAGGAATGTCCAGTTTTGAAAACCTGAGGATCGTTGACAACTTTTATCAGACGTCGCTGTTCTTCCCGATGCCGACCGTCATCATTTCCACGCTCTGCGAGGACGGAAGCACCTCCTGCGGACCTTACAGTCTGGTGCAGCCTTACTACGTGGCCGGCAAGGACTTCTACGCAATGCTTCTGAACTGCCGGAATTCGTCGAACACCGCGCAGCACATTCTGGCGAACGGCAAATGCGCGATCAACTTCATCCCGGACAACCCGAAGTACTTCAAAGAAGCCGTCAAGCTATCCTGGCCGGGCGACACGCCGGAAGAGAAGATGCCCCGCTTCAACATGCCGCTTGAGAAGTCTCTTATCGAAGAGACGACCGGTGAGAAGCGGCCGATGGTGCTCACGGACGCGATCCAGGTCATCGAATGCACCTGGGTGCGCGAACTGGACAATGCCCAGGAGTGCAAGCCGGGCCAGCTGAACGGCTACGAGCCGCCTTATCATGATTTCAACGGGATCACCTCCAAGTTCGGGGCTACATTTATCCTGAAAGTGGATAAGATCCTGATGAAGAAGAAATACGCAGACGCGATCATCAACGGCGTGAAAGCCTCCGATTTCCCGGCCCTGCCTGTCGATTACGGCTACAGGGATTCCAAGAATTTCTGGTTCCACCGGAAGGCCAGGATGAGGGCGGAGCTGCTGCCGGTCCGCGAGGCCAGCCTCCAGTCTGTCCGCTATGCGGCGGACCGCGCCGACGATACGGTGAAATTCACGGACGACGCGCTCAAGAAGATCCTGAACGTCCCGCGCGTCTTCCTGCCGCTGGTCCTTAAGGGCTGTGTCGACTGGGCGAAAGAGAACAACGTGACGCTTATCACGGAGAAGGAAATGCAGATCATCCAGGATAAGCGCGCGAAGGAAAAGGAAAAGAAGAACAAAGGCTGATTTGTTTACAGAAAGGAGTAATCAATGACACCGAAACTCACGTTTATCGCAGCTGCGATGGAACCGTTCCAGATCATTATTCTGGCTGTTGTCGCGCTGATCCTGCTGATCATCATCTTCTCGAACATCGTGATCGTGCCGCAGGCAACGCAGTACGTCATCGAGCGGCTCGGCAAGTACTCGAGAACCTGGAGCGCGGGCCTTCACCTGAAGATCCCCTTCATCGAGCGCATTTCCAAGAAGACCACGCTGAAGGAGCAGGTGCTGGATTCCCCGCCGCAGCCGGTCATCACGAAGGATAACGTTACGATGCAGATCGATACCGTTGTCTACTATCACATTTTCGACGCGAAGCTGTTCGCGTACGGCGCTGTGGATCCGCTTCTTGCGCTGGCAAATCTGACCGCCACCACGCTTCGTAACATCATCGGTGAGCTCTCGCTCGACGAGACGCTCACGAGCCGCGACACCATCAACTCCAAACTGACGATCACTCTTGACGAGGCGACCGACCGCTGGGGCATCAAGGTGAGCCGCGTGGAACTGAAGAACATCATGCCGCCGGCGGAGATCCGTGCTTCCATGGAGAAGGAAATGAAGGCGGAACGCGACAGAAGACAGACGGTTCTGGAAGCGGAAGGCCACAAGCAGGCGGTCATCACCCGCGCGGAAGGCGACAAGCAGGCCGTCATCCTTGCTGCGGAAGGCGAGCGCGACGCGCGTATCGCACGTGCGGAAGGTGAAGCGAGAGCGATCTATCTGGCGAAGAAGGCTGAATCTGACGGTCTGAAGGCCCTCAAGGAAGCCGGCGCGGACCAGGCTGTTCTCGAACTGAAGCGCTATGAAGCGCTTGCAAAGGTCGCAAACGGCCGCGCGGTGAAGATCATTCTGCCGACGGACGCCGTAGACCTGGTCAAGAAAGACGTCATTTTCACGGAGACCACCGGCCTCGGCGACTCGACGAAGCCCGAGAAGGAAGCGCCTGCGGCACGGAAAGACGATCCCTGCTGCGACGACAAAGCCATCCATACCCCGGGCGACAGCGACCTGAGGTACTGAGCAGCAGTCACATTTGGCAGTAAGCCGGAAGCGGCTGAACATAAAAAGTATTGAGGGCGCCGCCCACGGAAAGGCACTATGAGCGCGCGGCCCTCCAAAAAACGGAGGTAATTGATTGCCATGAATGCCTACATCGAGCGTGTTCTTGCGGAGACCAAGAAGAAAAACGCGAATGAGCCGGAATTCCTTCAGACTGTCGAAGAGGTCCTGAAATCAGTGGAACCCCTGATCGACGCCCATCCGGAGTACGAAAAGGCCTGCATCCTGGAAAGAATGGTCGAGCCCGAGCGTACCGTCGAATTCCGTGTCGTGTGGATGGATGACAAGCTTCAGTATCATGTGAACCGCGGCTACCGCGTGCAGTACAACGCGGCCCTCGGACCGTTCAAGGGCGGCCTCCGTTTCGACCCGTCCGTCAACCTTTCCATCATCAAGTTCCTGGGCTTTGAGCAGTGCTTCAAGGATGCCATGACCGGTCTTCCGATCGGCGGCGCCAAGGGCGGCTCCGACTTTGATCCCAGAGGCAAGTCCGACGGCGAAGTCATGCGTTTCTGCCAGGCCTTCATGACAGAGCTGCAGCGCCACATCGGCCAGGACATCGACTGCCCGGCGGGCGACATCGGTGTCGGCGGACGCGAGGTTGGTTACCTCTATGGCCAGTATCGCCGCATCAAGGGCAACGCTGAATTCGGCGCAATGTCCGGCAAGCCCCTTCAGACCGGCGGCTCCCTGCTTCGTCCGGAAGCCACGGGCTACGGCGCGGTGTACTATCTTGTCGAAGCGCTGAAGCACGACGGCGAGGACATCAAGGGCAAGAAGATCGCCATTTCCGGTTACGGCAACGTCGGCTGGGGCATCATGAAGAAGGCTGCCGAGCTTGGCGCGGCTGTCACCTACTTCGCAGGTCCCGACGGATACATCCATGATCCGGAAGGCGTCGTCACCGAGGAGAAGCTGAACTTCATCCTTGAGATGCGCGCGAAGGATCCGATGCACTGCAAGCCTTATGCGGACAAGTTCGGCTGCGAATTCGTTCCGGGCGAGAAGTGCTGGGGCGTCAAGGACGTCGACATTTACATGCCGGCTGCCACGCAGAACGACGTCAGAATGGAGTCTGCAGAGAAGATCGCGGCCTCGGGCGTCCGCTACTACATCGAAGTCGCCAATATGCCGACAACGAACGACGCGCTGGAATTCCTGAAGGCTCAGCCGCACATGGTCGTCGCACCGTCGAAGGCCGTCAACGCCTGCGGTGTCTCTGTCTCCGAGCTTGAGATGGCTCAGAACGCCGAGCGCATCTACTGGACCGAGGAAGAAGTCGACGCCCGCATGCATCAGATCATGAAGGGCATCTATGACAACTCTGTCAAGGCCGCCGAGAAGTACGGCCTGGGCTACGACCTCGTTGCCGGCGCCAACATCATCGGCTTCGAGAAAGTCGCGGAAGCCATGATGGCTCAGGGCATCTTCTAAGACAAGTCCCCGTGACTACCGGGCTGCCCCGCTTCGGCGGGGCAGCCTTTTTTTGTCCGTTTGAGTCCATATCACTATTCTTGCATGATTTGACTCAAAGCAGAGGCGCCCGTTTGAGTCCATATCACTGTTCATGCATGATTTGACTCAAAGCAGAGAAGTCCATTTGAGTCTTTATCCATTTTTTCTTTGATAATGGACTCAAAGGTATGATGAGGATTTGAGTCTATTAACATGAATCATAGAAAAGAGACTCAATGGGGGGCGGGTCAATTGAGTCCGAATAGGAAGTTAACAGGGAATGGACTCAAAAGGCGCTGTCCGTATTGAGTCCGAATGGGAAGTTAACAGGGAATGGACTCAAAGCAGAGGAAATGGTTTGAGTCCTTCATTCGGAAAGGCCAAAGGGAGACTCAACTTGCGCCTCAAAGCCTTTTATGATAAAGTGACTTCGCTGTACCTGATAATTCAGGCCTGTCATTCTGAGGCTTTCTATGACGGATTTCCTGGATCTTTTAAAACTTCTTGCAGAGTCTTTTCCGAAGATCGTTCTGCCCGGTCTCGCGATCACGCTGCCGCTGACAGCGATTGCGTTTACGTTTGCGCTGGTGATCGCGGTGGTCGTGGCGCTTGTTCAGTATGCGAAGATCCCGGTGCTCAGGCACATCTGCCGCTTCTACATCTGGGTCATGCGCGGAACGCCGCTGTTGATACAGCTTTATTTGGTCTTCTTCGGCCTGCCGTCCATCGGCATCCTCATCGACCCCATTCCCGCCGCGATCCTGGTGTTTTCGCTGAATGAAGGCGCCTATTGCGCGGAAACGATCCGCGGCGCGCTGGAATCTGTCCCCCAGGGGCAGATCGAGGCGGGGCGCTGCGTCGGAATGAGCTTCCCGTCCATCATGTGGCACGTCGTGCTGCCGCAGGCCTTCAAGACGGCCTTCCCGGCGCTTTCGAACTCGGTGATCAGCATGGTGAAGGACATGTCCCTGGCGTCCAATATCACGGTGGCGGAAATGTTTTACGCCACCCAGCGGATCATTTCGGTACGGTATGAAGCACTGGCGCTTTACATCGAACTTGCGCTGATCTACCTTCTGTTCTGCACCGTGCTGACCTGGATCCAGCGTCAGGTGGAGAAGAAGATCGACGTGAACAGGAGGAAACCCAAAGTCTACGGACGGCTTCTGGAGTTCGGACCGGGAGGCGAGCCATGAAAGCTGAAAACATACGGAAAACATTTGACGGGCTTCTGGTTCTGGACGGGATCAGCATGGAGATCCGGCCGGGCGACGTCGTTGCGCTTGTCGGTCCTTCCGGCAGCGGCAAGACGACCTTCCTGCGCTGTCTGAATTTCCTGGAACGAGCGGACAGCGGCCGCCTGCTTTTCGATGACAAATGGTACGATCTCCAGAAGATCCGAAAGAGCGAGATCGCAGCGATCCGCATGGACACAGGCTTCGTTTTCCAGGCATTCAACCTCTTCGCGAACAAGACGGCTCTGGAAAATGTAGCCGCAGGTCTCCGCTATGCACGGAAGGTGAAGAAAGAAGCCGCAGAAGAACGTGCGATCCAGGCACTTGAAAAGGTGGGTCTCCGCGACTGGGCAGGGCATTATCCCCATCAGCTTTCCGGCGGCCAGCAGCAGCGTGTGGCCATTGCGCGCGCCATTGTGACCGATCCGAAGATCATTTATTTCGACGAACCGACCAGCGCGCTGGATCCGGAACTCACGCAGGAAGTGCTGGCAGTCATCCGCTCCCTGGCCATGGAGGGCATGACGATGCTTGTCGTGACGCACGAGATGGGCTTTGCCCGGAACGTCGCGAACCGGGTCGTCTTCATGGAAGGCGGCCACATCGTGGAGGACGGCTCCCCGGAGGAGCTTTTTGAACACCCGAAGGAGGAGCGGACCAGAGAATTCCTGAAGGGGATCTGACAGAATAACGCGGTATTCAGCCTGCCCGTGCTTGTTGCACGGGCAGTTGTTTTATGTTACACTATTTTAGGCTGTGTACTTATGCAAAGGCGCCGGGTTTCTGCCTGTGAAGGCATCCGGAAACAAAGCGCTCTATGCCACATCACAGAGTTGTTTTATCCCGGGCAGCAGACCCGAGACCGGGAACAAGATACATGGATCGCAGCTGAGAAGAGAGGGGGAAAGATATGAAGAAGAAATTGGCCGCAGTACTCGCGCTGATCCTTGCCGCAGCATTTCTTTTAAGCGGCTGCAGCAAGTCTGTGGATCAGCTGGCCGACATCAAGAAGGCCGGCAAGATCAAGATCGGACTGGAAGGCGCCTGGGCGCCCTGGAACTATCACGACCTGACCACGAATGCGCTCGTAGGCTTCGATACCGAAGTCGCGCAGGGCGTCGCGGATTATCTGGGCGTCACGGCGGAATTCTATGAATCCGACTGGGACAGCCTTCTTGCGGGTCTGGAGTCCGGCCGTTACGATATCATCGCAAATGGTGTGGAATACACCGAGGAACGTGCAAAGAAGTATGATTTCTCCGTGCCTTACGGCTTTGTGAAAACCGTCCTGATCGTCCGCGCGGACGATCAGGAGATCACATCCTTCGACAGCCTGAAGGGCAGAAAGACAGCCAACTCTCTGAACTCCACCTATATGCAGATCGGTGAGAAATGCGGTGCGGAAGTCATCGGTGTGGATACCATCGAAGAAACCGTCAACATGCTGGTCAACAAGCGCGTTGATGCGACCATCAATGCGGAAGAGTCAATCTATGACTATCTGAAAACACACCCAGACACGCCCATCAAGATCGTTGCCACCTACGAGGAAATGGGTTCAGTCCATCTGCCGATCCGCAAAGCCGGTTCTGAAAAATTACTCATCGAGATCAACAAAGCCATCGCTTCCATGAGAGATTCCGGAAAGCTCTCCGAGATCTCCATGAAGTACTTCGGCACGGATATTACGAAGAAATAATGCCTGAAACCACAGGAGCAGAGACCAGATACCTGAGCCTCGCGGGCACCTTCACGGTGACTGCGAGGGATGGTGCGCGCTTCCGTATGAAAGTGCCCGGAACGCTCGATGAAAGCAACATCGGGCACGCGGACGACCCGAAACTCAAAGATGCGCCGCTTCCGCATCCCGACGCCATCGTCTCTGCATTTGACCGGGTGCTCGAGGATGAGGAAGATCTGTTCCCGGCGGAAGAAGCGGAGAGCCCTTCCGGCGGCACGATACTTAGCCGCTATACGCGGAAATACGCATTTCGTGGACCGGTGCTTCTCTCGCGGACCGTGGATTACATGGAATCCGCCGAAAAGCGTCTGTTCCTCGAAGTCGAGCGCGGCCGCGTGCTCCGGCTTTTTGTGGACGGCCGCGAGGTCCCGCACCATAACGCGGAAACCCTCGTCACGCCGCACGTCTTTGAAGTGACCGGCAGGCTTTTCGGCGGCCGGCGCATTTCCTTCCTGTCAGACAACCGTTTTCCGGGCCTGCCCGCCAGGGAGATCCTTCCGGGCAATATGGCCTCCGACGACACCCAGACAAACTGGAACGGCCTTCTGGGCTACGTCCGGCTCCGGGAAGAGAACAACTTTTTCACGGAAAACGTCCGTGTTTTCATTGATTCATATTCGCTCCGCGAGGGCGGAAGCCTCTCCGCGCGGGTCGAGATCAACGCGGATTTCCCCGCGGAAATGATCATCCGTCTGAGTTCGCCGGCACTCACGGCGCCAATCGTGCGGAAGATCGTTCTCGAAGAAGGAAAGAACCGTCTTGCATTTGACCATCTGCCGCTCCGGCCCGGCCTCAGACGCTGGGACGAATGGGACGGCGCCCTCCAGGAATTCAGGGTTGAGCTCTCGAACGGAGACGTGAAGACGATCCGTTTCGGCATCCGCACCCTGGGCATCTCCGAAGGACACAAATTCACGCTGAACGGCCGCCCGGTCTTCTTAAGGGGGGAGACTTCCGAGGCCGTTCATCCCGATACCGCATGGCTTCCGACGGACAAGTCCGCCTGGGAGAAGATCTTCCGTGCCTACAAGAGCTACGGCGTGAATTTCGTGCGTTTCGTGACGCACTGCCCGCCGGACGCGGCATTTGAGGCGGCTGACGAAGCCGGCATCCTCCTGATGCCTGAGATCAGCATGGTCCAGGGACCGGAGTCCTACCAGACCGAGCGCTCGCAGGCTTACTGCCGCAGGGAAGCGCTGGAGATCGTCCGCACCTACGGGCATCACCCTTCCTTTGCCTTCCTGTCCTTCGGGAACGGGTTTGCCGAGCCGACGGGAGCGCATCCCTTCCTGTCCGCGCTTCTTTCGGAACTCAGGGATCAGGCGCCCGGACTCCTCATCTCTCCCGGCGCAAATGTCATTTCTTCAGATTTTGATTTCGTGATGCTGAGCCGTCCGGAGCTTCTGCCGGAGTTCGTCTCGAAGCCGGTCATCACAGTGGACCAGGGTCATTTTGAAATGCTGCCGGACTTCTCCGAGATCGACATGCTGACCGGCACGCTGTCCCCCGAAAACCTGCTCGTGATGCGGGACACCGTGGAAGAGCAGGGGCTTACCGGCGTCTGGCAGAGGTACGTCGCTTCGAGCGGCGAGAGCGCGGTGAGACGTTACCGCGAACTGATCGAAAAGCAGTATCTGGACCTCCGGATCGCAGGCATTTCTCTCGCCGGTCTGCAGGACATGCCCGGCCGCGGCACGCCGCCTGAGGGCGTCATGAACGCCTGCTTCGTCCCGAAACGCTTTGATTTCGCGGATCCGAAGCGCTTTTCGAATTTCTACGGCCCGGTCGTGCTGCTGGCAGGTTTTGAAAAATACGCCTACAGCTACGGCGAGACGCTCCGGCTGCCGTTATATGTCATGAACTATGGCCGGAAGCCGCTGAATTACCCGTTCCGGGCCACGCTTTCGCACGGAGATCTCAGGATCGACCGGACATTTGACCGTCGGACCGTGAACCCCGGTCGCATCCGGAAGATCGGTGAACTGAACGTGCTGCTGTCCGCGGATCCTAAGGAGAGGGCGGCGCGCGAGATGACGCTTTCGCTTCGTTTCGGCGCGTATGAAGCGGAATATCCGGTCTGTGTCTATCCGTCCTATGTGCCCGTCTGTCCAGAAAATGTGCTGGAGACGGAGGAATTGGACGATATCGCGGCGGCTTATCTCCGTGAAGGCGGCAATGTTTTCCTGACGCCCAAGGTCTCGCAGGAGACCACCGAAGGCAACCGCTTCGTGGACGGCGGACATCCGATCTTCAGAAATTATCTGACAGAGAATTATTCCGGGCTGAACTGGCGGAACATCCCCGGCAAAGCCGCGTTCCGGCTGCCGCAGGGCTTCCGTTCGATCGTCCGGCTTCTCCGACAGCCGCTGGATCCGTCACCGTCCGCGCAGCTTTTCGAAGCCCGCGTCCTGAACGGCGCGGTGCTGGTGTCCTCTCTGGGACTGAAAGAGCAGATCCTTCATCCGGAGGCCGCGGCGCTTCTGTCCTGCATTTACCGGTACATGGGCTCTTATGAGTTTTCACC
>JAEEGL014255690.1_pt1 | contig 17611 bp, 15 predicted proteins | sample 9134231 | NCBI WGS metagenome assembly JAEEGL01 (sample SAMN16246548, study PRJNA631951) | gut metagenome | biome: gut microbiome; feature: rumen; material: fiber-attached | host: Bos | place: Iran: Karaj | collected 2018-10 | reverse complement strand
GGCGCCCCGCGGCGTACCGCAGATTGAAGTGACCTTCAGCATCGATAACAATGGCATCGTGAACGTATCCGCCAAGGACAAGGCGACCGGGCACGAGCAGCAGATCACCATCACCGCCAGCACCAACCTGAGCGAGGAAGAGATCAACCAGCGCGTGAAGGAAGCCGAGCAGTTTGCGGAGCAGGACAAGAAGCGCAGGGAAGAGGTCGAAACCCTGAACCGCGCGGACAGCCTGATCTACGAAACCGAGAAAACCCTGCGTGATAACGGCGATAAGCTCAGCGACGAAGACAAGAATACGGTCCAGAACGAGATTGACGCCTTCAAGAAGATCCGGGAAGGAAACAACGCCGATGAAATAAAGAATGCCATGGAAGCCTTCACCCAGAAGGTATACGCAGTGTTCGGCAAACTGTATCAGCAGCAGGCCGGCGCAGAAGGAAATCCCATGGACAACGGAGGCCCTCAGCCCGGTTCCACAAATGACGACGGAAGCGTGAATGCGGACGGAAGCGTTGAATGATCCGGCCGGCAGGCACATCAGCAAGTCCGCTCCGAACGGGGACGGGCTTGCTTTTCGGAAGGAGGTGAGACAGCATGGCTGCGAAACGTGACTATTATGAAGTGCTGGGAGTCAGCAAGAACGCAACGGACGATGAAATCAAGCGCGCATACCGCAAAAAAGCAAAGGAATGCCATCCTGATCTGCATCCGGATGACAAGAGCGCTGTAGAGCGGTTCAAGGAACTGAACGAGGCCAATGAAGTGCTGTCTGATCCGGATAAACGGGCACGTTATGATCAGTTCGGATTCGAAGATCCCATGGCAGGCATGGGCAGCGGCGGAAATCCCTTCGGCGGCTTCGATTTCGGAGGAATGGGGGATATTTTCGACCAGCTGTTTAACGGCGGTATGGGAGGCAGAAGCGCCAGAAGCCAGGGACCTGTACAGGGAAATGATCTGCGCTACGAGCTGAGGATTACTTTTGAAGAGGCAGCAAAGGGCTGTGAAAAGAGTTTTGAAATCTATCGGAATGAACTGTGCGATACCTGCAAAGGAAACGGTGCGAAGCCCGGAACGTCTCCGGTTACCTGCCCGAACTGCAACGGGACGGGGCAGATCCGGCAGAGCGGCGGCTGGATGACAACGGTAAGGACCTGTCCGGCATGCGGCGGCGCGGGAAAAGTCGTCAGAGAAAAATGTACTGCCTGCGGCGGCAGCGGCAGGGTCCGGAAAAAAAGGACCGTTACCGTGAAAGTGCCGGCAGGAATTGACAACGGGCAGACAATCATTATGAACGGTCAGGGCGAACCCGGCCTTCGGGGCGGACCGAACGGAGACCTCTATATTGTTGTCGGTGTTAAACCGCATAAACTCTTCAGGCGTGAGGGCTACAACCTGCTGCTTGATTTCCCGGTAAGTTTTGTAACCGCAGCATTGGGCGGAGATGTGGAGGTACCCACTCTCAGCGGCCCTGTCAAGTACCGCATTCCGGAAGGCACCCAGCCCTGGACAGAATTCAGGATCAAGGGATCCGGAATTCAGATGCTGCGTTCCGCCGGGAAAGGTGACCTCATTCTGAAAGTCAAAGTGGAAATCCCGAAACGTCTGAACAACAAACAGAAGGAGCTGCTCCGTCAGTTTGACGCTACAACGACAGACAAGGAATACGACGGACGGAAGAGTTTTATGGACCGCGTAAAGGAATTATTCCAGTAACGCATCGGGGAAACAGGGGATGAAGCATCTCCTGTTTTTCGTGATATAAATCGGGAGAAAGAGGATCCAAAGATGCATAAAGGCAGACTGCAGCAAACCTGGGTCAGGTGCCTTCTGACTGCGCTGACGGCCGCTGTGATGGTCATGATTTTCTGCTTTTCGATGGAAACCGCTGAAAAATCTGATGAAACAAGCGGAAACATTACAGGAATCGTGATCGACGTGTTCTATCCCGAATTTGAGGAATATCCGGCAACGGAACAGGAACAGGTATACGGCGGGATACAGGTTGTGGTCCGGAAAATGGCGCATTATTCGGAGTACACCCTTCTGGGACTGCTGATACGGCTGTGCATGGAAAGCTGGTACGGCAAACGCCGCTGGCTTTCGCATGTCAGCTGGGCTGCCGGGGCGTTGTATGCGTGTACGGACGAAATACACCAGCTGCTGATCGACGGAAGAAGCGGAGAATGGACAGACGTACTGCTGGACAGCGCCGGCGTACTGACGGGAGTAATGGCCGCGGTGGTTATGCTTTACCTTGTCCGGAGAAAGATACGGCGGGAAAGGATGAAAAAAGAATGTCCATGAATATTGTCCTGGTTCATCCCGAAATTCCTCAGAACACAGGCAATATTGCCCGCACATGTGCGGCAACCGGAACGGTCCTGCATCTGATAGAGCCATTGGGGTTTTCTCTGGAAGACCGGTATCTGAAGCGGGCCGGCCTTGATTACTGGCATCTGATGGAGTATCATGTGTACAGGAGTGCGGAAGAATTCCTGCAGCAGCATCCCGGGATCCGGGCGCATTATGCGACAACCAAAGCGCCCAGAGGATTTCATGAGGCTGAATACCGGGACGGCGATTACCTGTTCTTCGGATGTGAAACCAAAGGACTGCCGGAAAAACTTCTGAGAAGGGTTTATGACCGATGTATCCGGATTCCGATGCGGGAAGAGGCAAGAAGCCTGAATCTTTCGAATTCTGTCGCAATTGTCCTGTATGAAGCCCTGCGGCAGAATGGATTTCCCGGGCTTTGCGCCTGCGGAGCCCTGACGGGAAGGGAAGAACCTGAATCCCCCTGGCTTGATTATGTCTGACGGGAGAAGAGCAATGGCATATTTTCGTGGAAACGAACCGGGAGAATCCGGAAAACAGGCATTCGAAAATTCCGGCGAAAACTTTTCGGATACAGAAACGGAATATGTGGATTCTGATTATGACGACGGGTTTGACGATCCGGATGAGGCGGAAGAACCCGAACTGTCAGATGAGGAACTGAAAAAGATTCGCAGCAACAGATTCCGGGTGATGTCCGGGGCGGGAAATCTTGCGGCCGTAATTACAGGCACTGTCGCAATTCTTGCTTTGCTTGCGCTGCTGATGAGCATGATCGGATTTGTGCTGAACGACGCAGACAGGAATTTTACACTGTTTCAGACAAGATTCTGACCCGGAGGAACTCATGGACCGTATTTATCTGGATTACGCGGCAACTGCGCCGGTTCTTCCCGAAGTACTGGACGCGATGCTGCCTTTTTTTATGTCGCAGTTCGGAAATCCGTCGGGCGTTCACGCGTTCGGCCGGGAAACCCGAAAGGCAGTGGAACAGGCCAGACGCCGGACAGCCGGTCTTCTCGGAGCTGACAGCCGTGAAATCGTTTTCACTTCCGGAGGCAGCGAGAGCAATAATCTTGCCATAAAGGGAGCTGCCTATTCCCTGCGCACAAAAGGTAATCACATCGTTACTTCAAAAATTGAGCATCCGTCTGTTCTGAATACCTGCCGGTGGCTTGAAAAACAGGGCTTTCGGGTTACATACCTGCCGGTGGATTCCTGCGGCACCGTTTCACCCGAGGACGTGCGGGAGGCAATCTGTCCTGATACTGTACTGGTCAGCATTATGACGGCCAACAACGAAATCGGAACTGTTCAGCATGTTTCGGAAATAGGGGAAATCTGCTGGGATAAAGGAGTTGTTTTTCATTCCGACGCAGTCCAGGCTGCCGGAATGCTGAAAACGGATGTCAGGGCAATGAATGTTGATCTTCTGAGCCTGAGTGCCCATAAGTTTCATGGCCCCAAAGGGACCGGCGCATTGTATGTCCGGAAAGGGACAAAACTGGAAGCGGTGATTCACGGCGGGGAACAGGAAAGGGGACTGCGGGCCGGAACAGAAAACGTGCCGGGAATCGTCGGGCTCGGGAAAGCCGCTGAAATCGCCGGGTCGGAGATGAAAAAAAATACCGCACAGATCCGGGAACTTCGGGACCTGCTGATCCAAAGGATTCAGGAGAAAGTTCCGGATGCATTTCTGAACGGGCATCCGGTGAACCGGCTGCCCAACAACTGCCATTTTTCTTTTTCCGGGATCGAAAGCGAAGCACTGCTTTTGCGGCTTGATCTTGCCGGCATTTCCGTTTCCGGCGGCAGCGCCTGTACATCCGGAAGCATGGAACCAAGCCATGTGCTGCAGGCAATCGGCCTGAAAGATGAAATGCTCAGAAGCGGTATCAGGATGACACTCGGAAAGGAAACAACCCGGGAAGAAATAGAAAGAACCGCGCAGATTCTGCCGGAAATTGTGGCAGATCTCAGGAAAATGCGCGGGCTTTAATCCGATCAGACAGATTTGAAAAGGGAGACGAAGCTTGAGAAATCGCCGCGAAGCGGCACAGTATAACCGTAATGCATGAGGGCGGCACCTGAATACAGGCGGCCGTCTTCTGCCTTATACCACGCGTCCGGAAGAAGACCGAGCAGATGGATCCGCAGCGGCGCGGAGTTAGGAGAGGAAAGCACACAGTAAGCGCAGAGGAGGAAAGTCGAGCGGTCCCCGGAAACAAAAGCCCAGGCTGTTGCCTGACCGTCAAAGGGAGAAACAAGGCGCCAGAAGGTGCCGGTTCGGGTCAGATCACGGAGGGATTTTACTTTTGCGACCATTTGGCTGGCTTCTTCAAGCTCTTCCGGAGATAACCTGCCCGGATCAAGCTCAAAGCCAAAATTGCCGCCGAGAGCAACGTCTCCGCGAAGCTTCAGCGGAACTGTGCGTCCGGTCTGGTGGTTGGGAACGGCACTTACATGCGCGCCCATAGCAGAGGCAGGATATACAAAAGAGGTTCCGTACTGAAGCTTCAGCCGCTCCGCGGCGTCCGTATCATCACTGGTCCAGGTCTGCGGCATATAGAAGAGCATTCCGGGATCAAAACGGCCGCCGCCGCCGGAACATGATTCAAAAAGAATCTTCGGGAAAGCAGCGGTAATTGTCTCGAGTACATGATACAGTCCCAGCATATACCTGTGCTGGGTTTCCTTTTTCCGTTCAGGAGGCAGCGCGGCGGAGAAGGATTCTGTCATGTTCCGGTTCATATCCCATTTGACATAATCAATGCACGAAGAGGAAAGCACCGCAGAAACTGCCGAAATGATATACTCCTGTACTTCCGGGCGGGAAAGATCAAGAATCAGCTGCTGGCGCGCCTGTGTACGCGGCCGCCCTTCCACGTGAAGACACCAGTCCGGATGCATGCGGTACAGATTACTGTCCGGAGAAACCATTTCCGGTTCAAACCAAAGTCCAAACTGCATGCCAAGGCGGTGAACCTTTTCCGAAAGACCGGAAAGGCCGGAAGGAAGTTTGACTGGGTTCTCAACCCAGTCGCCAAGTGAGCAGTTGTCGGAATCGCGCCTGCCGAACCAGCCGTCATCCAGTACAAAAAGCTCAACGCCGATCTCTGCGGCTTTTTCAGCAACGGCGAGCAGTTTTTCCTCGTTAAAATTGAAATAGACGCCTTCCCAGCTGTTCAGCAGTACGGGCCGGGAACGGTCACGCCAGAAACCACGGGCGAGACGGGTGCGGTAAAGGCTGTGATAAAGCTGGGACATGCCGTTGAATCCGGCGTCGCTGAAGATCATGACGGCTTCGGGAGACGTGAGGGTTTCCCCCGGTGAAAGGCTCCAGGAAAAAACTTCCGGATTCATTCCGACGGAGAGACGCGGATGCCCGAAGATGTCCGTATGGCAGAAAGCATGGAAACTGCCGCTGTAAACGAAGCTGGCGCTCCAGACGGATCCGGAAAACTCGTCCGTATTCCGCTCACACAGGGCCAGAAAGGGGTTCTCTTCATGCCCGGAAGCGCCCCGGGCGGAAGAAATCCTGAAATCTCCTTCACGGACAGGAACCCGGATGACGCGGCGTTCCCGCGCCCATGCGCCGTTCAGATGTACGGCGTCGAGGCCTCCCTGCCAAAGCGGTACGGAGGCGGAAAGGAGAGAAGTAACGGTAAGAGGTCCGGGCCCCCGGTTTGCAAGGGTAAGGCTGCGCGTTACCGCTCCGGAGGAAGCAAAGACGGTGTAGCGTGCCGTAACCTCCAGACCGATGACGATGTCCCGGAGAAGAACGGAAAGAGTTTCCGCTTCGCTGATGTCCTCCGCGTATGTGGAAGGAAGGCCGGGGAGGGCGGGCTTGCCGGGAAGCGTTTCGACAGAGACAATCCGGAGATCGACAACTTCATTCCCGGAAGAATCCCGAACACCGACGGCAGGTACGCCGTACCAGCCGGAGCCGCATACCGGAAGTTCAAGGGGAAGGACGGAAACAGGAAGATCAAAGGATGCAAAGGAAGAATAATCCGAAGGATCAAAATGAAGCGCATTTCCGGGAAGACGGGGCCCCCAGTACAGATTGAGCAGACGATCCTCTTCATCCTGGTGAAGCACGTAACTGGTGTTTCCTCCGCTGAGTGTCCATGTACGGGCAGAAGAACTGAATTCCACGGGCATAAATAAGCCTCCTGTCAGACTGTGAATCATATGGATATTATAGATGAGAGTATAATGGAAAAGCAATGGTTTCTCTTGTCATGAACAGGACAAGACGATATAATAAAAATGGCATTTTGTGCCCGGAAAGGAGGGTAAAGGATGTATTGCCGGGTGATTGTGGACATTGTTCATGAAAATGTGGCGAAGCCTTTTACCTATCTGATTCCGGAAGGAATGACACTGACTGAGGGACAGCGTGTTTCCGTTCCGTTCGGCGCACGGGAAAAGGAAGGCATTGTAACTGAAGTAACGGAAACATGCGACGTGGCGCCTGAAAAACTGCGTTCTGTCAGCTGCCCGCTCGAAGATTACGCGGCTGTTCCGCCCGAGCTGATGGCACTGGCGGAGGAAATGGCCATCCGGGCGCACTGTCCGATGGCGGAAACCCTGCGGCTGATGATGCCCGCACAGATGCGTGGAGGACGCGTCCGGGCGAAAACCCTGTGTACAGCACAGCTTGCAGTTGCGGAATCAGAAGCCAGGGCCGCGATGGATGCGGACAGGCGAAAGGGGAAACGCTTTCAGCTGCTGGAACTCCTGATTTCCGGCGAAGCAATGACTGTCCGGGAACTGGCGGAGAAGGTCAGGGATCCGCGGGACGCGCTGAAAAAGCTTGCACAGGACGGCCTGATCCGTATGTCGGAAGAAGAAATGCTCCGGACACCGGAAGGCGCCTTTTCGGATACAGGGGATCCGGGGTATGAACTGACAGCCGGCCAGCAGGAAGCACTGGAAGAAATCATGCCTTCCCTGCAGGGAAAAGGCGGGAGGTTTCTGCTTCACGGGGTAACCGGAAGCGGTAAAACAGAAGTGTTTATGAAAGCGGTGCGGGAAACGCTTACGCTTGGAAAATGCGCAATCATTCTTGTGCCGGAAATTGCACTGACCCCGCAGATGGTTTCCTGGTTCCGCGGACGGTTCGGGACAGCGGCAGCAGTGATTCACTCAAGGCTCAGTGCCGGGGAACGCTATGATGAATGGCGCCGGATCCGCCGGGGAGAAGCCCGCGTGGTTATCGGCGCACGAAGCGCGGTGTTTTCTCCGGTGGAAAAACTCGGCCTGATCGTAGTGGATGAAGAACATGAGAGCACTTACCTGAACGACCGGCATCCGCAATATGATACACGGGATGTTGCGGCAAGCCGGTGCCGGCGGGAGAATGCTACGTTGATTCTTGCAAGCGCTACCCCAAGTATCCTCAGCTTTGCCAGAGCCCGAAGAGGTGATTATGTCCTGCTTGAAATGCCGAAACGGGTCAATGACCGGCCTCTTCCCGAAGTTGAAATCGCAGATATGCGGAAGGAACTCGAATCCGGGAACCGGACGGTGCTGAGCAACGCGCTGCGCGCAGCGCTGAAGGAATGCGCCGGAAAAGGCGATCAGGCGATTCTGCTGATGAACAGGCGCGGGTATAATTCCTTTGTTTCCTGCCGCAGCTGCGGATACGTGGTCAAATGTCCGAACTGTGACATCAGCATGACCTATCATCTCGGAGATACGGACGGAAAACTGCGATGCCATTACTGCGGGAAGGAGACGCCGCCTCCGGCTGTCTGCCCGGAATGCGGCGGACATTATATCCGATATTTCGGTGCAGGAACCCAGAAAGTGGAGGAGGAAGTCAGAAAGCTTCTTCCCGGTGTACCGACGGTGCGCATGGATTATGACACAACCGGCACAAAGGACGGCCACGGAAAAATCCTGGAAGAATTCCGGAGCGGCCGCGCGCGGATCCTTATCGGAACGCAGATGATAGCAAAAGGACTTGATTTTCCGCAGGTAACGCTGGTTGGGGTTGTTGCGGCGGATCTGGCGCTGAACCTTCCGGATTACCGGAGCCGCGAGAGGGCTTTTCAGCTGTTTACACAGGTAGCGGGCCGGGCGGGCCGGGGGCGGCAGAGCGGACGGGTGATTATCCAGACGTATCTTCCGAACGATCCTGTGATCGGATTTGCGGCGCGGCAGGACTACCGGGCATTCTTTGAAAGTGAATTCCGCAGGCGGCGGAACGGGCTTTATCCTCCGTTTACAGTCCTGGCGCGTCTCCTCATAGAAAGCAGCCGGGAAGAAGCGGCGGTCCGCGCTGCTGAAAACCTGGAGGAAAAAGTGCGCGGAATGACCGCCGCCCATCCCGAGTGGCAGCGGAAACTGCTGACGCTGCTGAAGGATACTCCTTCCGTGAAATACCTTAAGTCGAAGCACAGGAGGCATATCCTGATCAAAGCGCTGGTCAGCAGTGAGACGGACGAATTTTTCGGCGCCCTGACAGAAATAGCAGCGGAAGGAGCGGAAGGGGCGGAAATCTTTTTTGAGGTTAACCCGACCACAATGATGTGAGAAACAGTGAAGCTCGCCGGCTGAACGGAAAGGAACGGAAAGATGGGTACAAGAAAGATACTTACAATCGGAGATGAAACACTCAGGAAGGTTTGCAGGAAACAGGAGAAGTTTGACCTGCGGCTGGCGATTCTGCTGAAGGATATGGCGGATACCATGTACAAGGCGGAAGGAGTCGGGCTTGCGGCGCCGCAGGTCGGCATTCTCCGCCGTGTGGCTGTAGTGGATGTGACAGAAGATCACAGCGGCCTGCTGGAAATGGTGAATCCTGAAATTGTAGAGAGGGAAGGGAACCAGACAGGACGGGAGGGATGCCTGAGCGTTCCCGGAAGGCAGGGTGTGGTTACCCGTCCGATGAGGATCAAGGCACGCTATCAGACCCGTAAAGGGGAATGGATGGAAATTGAGACAGAAGGCTTTGAAGCCCGTGCAATCTGCCATGAACTGGATCACCTGGACGGAACGCTGTATACCGACGTGATGGATCGCGAGCTGACCGAGGAAGAAATTGAAGGCCATATTCCGGAGGATGATGTACAGTGAGAATCGTATTCATGGGGACTCCGGATTTTTCCGTTCCCTGCCTGAAAATGCTGATTGAGTTTCCAGGTGCGGAGGTTGTGGGCGTTTTCACCCAGCCTGACCGCCCTAGAGGGCGCGGGAACAGGATGGTTCCGAGTCCGGTGAAACAAACGGCGGAGGAATACGGTATTCCTGTTTGCCAGCCGGAAAAGATCCGGAAAACCGGGGTTGAGGAACTGCAGAAACTGCAGCCGGATCTTTGTGTAACAGCAGCTTTCGGGCAGATCCTGAGCAAGGAAATCCTGGGTATTCCTCCGCTTGGGAATATCAATGTTCATGCTTCCCTGCTGCCGAAACACCGCGGAAGCGCGCCGATTGCCCATGCAATCATGAACGGAGACCGGAAAACCGGAATCACAACCATGATGATGGACGAAGGAATCGATACCGGGGATATTCTGCTGCAGGAAGAAACCGGGATCGGCGAAAGCGAGACCTGTAAGGAGCTGACTGACCGCCTGAGCCTGATCGGAGCGGAAACTCTTCGGAAAACACTGGAATTGCTGAAATCCGGGAACCTCCGGAGGATTCCGCAGAATCATGCGGAGATGTCCTATGACCCGATGCTGAAGAAGGAAATGGGATTTACAGACTTCACCGGGACGGCAGAACAGGTGCGCGGCCTGGTGAACGGACTGAATCCGTGGCCATGCGTAAGCATTCCCTGCGGTGACGGAAGGCTGAAACTGATGCGGGCGGTATGCACGGATGGAAACGGAAAGCCGGGCAGTATCCTGAAAGCGGATCCGAAAGCCGGACTGGTTATTGCATGCGGGGAAGGCGCGGTCCGGATTCTGGAGCTTCAGGCGCCCGGAGGAAAAAGGATGCGTGCGGAAGACTACCTGCGCGGGCATAATATTGAAGGATAATGGAGAGTTGACAGTGGCGGAGAACAGGAAAAAGGTATCTGCACAGAAGAAACCGTTTCATGGCGGGAAGACTGCAGGGCAGAGAGGACAGAAACAGCATGGCAGCTTTGGAAGCCGCCCTGTAAAAAACGGAAAACCGGCACGGACAGAAAGCGTTCGTCCGGAAAGAAAGCCGGAAGCTGAAGGACTGCGGGCAAGGCGGATTGCACTGCGCGTGATCCGGCAGGTAACGGAACAGGGGGCATATGCGTCTCTCAGTCTGGACAATGCGCTTGAAAACTGCGGGCTGATATCAGCGGATCGCCGGCTGGTTACCCGGCTTGTTTATGATACCCTGGATCATCTGATGTACCTGGACCATGTTCTCAGCCAGGTCATGGCGCGGGAAGACACTGATATCAAACTGCGGAATATCCTGAGACTCGGCGCATGCCAGATCCTTCTGGAAGACAGAATCCCGGAAAGCGCGGCTACTAATACCTGTGTCCAGCTGTGCGCCGAAACCGGAATGGAAGGACTGAAAGGCGTATGCAACGGTATTCTGCGGAACCTTATCAGGAAAAAAGATGAGCTTGTTTTTCCGGATCCTGCGGAGGAGCCGGATAAAGCAGACGCGCTCCGGTTCAGCATGCCTGAATGGCTGTGGAAACGTATCAGGGAGCATTACGGACGCGAAGAAGCGGCCCAAATTGCCGGTACCCGGATCAACACCGACACCTGGACAATCCGGCCGAATCTGACCAGAATGACGGACGAAGAATTTGAAAAACTTCTTGAAAAAAAAGTCTGGGAGAAGGAGAAAACAGACCTGCCGCACGCCTGGCGGATCCGGGGGGCCATGGATATTGCCCGGGACGCCGATTTCCTGAACGGATCCTTCTCCATAATGACCGGCGGGAGTATGATTGCCTGCCTGGCAATGGACGTGAAACGCGGGAATCAGATCCTGGATTGTTGTGCTGCCCCGGGAGGCAAAACATGTTACCTTGCGGAGCTGATGTCCGGTACGGGCCGCGTGCAGGCCTGGGATATTCATGAGCACCGGAAGGAACTGATCGAAGCACAGGCAAGACGGCTGGGGCTTGAGAATGTCCGGCCGATGGTACGCGATGCTCTGAAACGAAGGGAAGATCTTTTTCAGTCGATGGACGCAGTACTGCTGGACGCACCGTGTACCGGTCTGGGTATGCTGGCGGAAAAACCGGATATTAAGCTTCACATTACTGAGGAAAGCCTGCAGGAACTGGCCGGGATTCAGCAGCGGATGCTGGATACGGTCTGCGAGTATGTGAAGGAAGGCGGTACTCTGGTATATTCCACCTGCAGCATTCTTCCGGAGGAAAACGAACAGCAGGCGGAAGCTTTCCTGAAACGGCACCCGGAATTTGAGGCTGCGGATCTTCCGGTGACAGTTCCGGAAAAATATCGGCAGCACCGTAAAACCGGGCTTCAGCTTCTGGAGTACAGGGACGGCGTGGAAGGATTTTATGTATGCAGGATGAAAAGAAAAAGGAACTGACGGGACTGACGCTCCGGGAAATCACCGACTGGGCCGGGACATTCGGATTTCCGTCCTTTCGAGGAAAACAGATCCTGCGCTGGATTCATCAGGGAGCGGATTTTGATGAAATGACGAATCTTCCGAAGGATATGCGTGAAAAGCTGAAAGAAACCGCTGTCGCACAGCCGGTCAGTATACAGATGATCAGAAAGAGCGAACTTGACGGAACAGTCAAATTCCTCTATTCCCTGAAAGACGGAAACTGTGTGGAAGGCGTGCTGATGCGCTACAGGTTCGGAATCAGCCTGTGCATTTCCACGCAGGTCGGCTGCCGCATGGGCTGCAGATTCTGCGCCTCTACACTGGAAGGCCGGATCCGGGACCTAACTGCAGGGGAAATGCTCGGTGAGATTCTTGCGGCAAACCGTTATCTGGCTGAAAACGGAGAAAACGGGAAAGTCAGCCATGTTGTTCTGATGGGAAGCGGAGAACCGCTGGATAACTATGATCAGGTAATCCGGTTCCTGCGCCTTCTGCGGGAGGAAGAAGGGATCCGGATCAGCCTGCGGAACGTTTCCCTTTCCACCTGCGGAATTGTCCCGCGGATGTATGACCTGGCAAAGGAAAAACTTCCGGTGACACTCTGTGTTTCCCTCCATGCTCCGAATGACATGATCCGGCGTCAGACCATGCCGGTTGCGAACACCTGGACTATACGGGAAATCCTGGAGGCCTGCCGGAACTACATCCGGGAAACCGGGCGCCGCGTGATCTTTGAATACGCTCTGGCGGACGGTGTGAATGCAGGCAGAAAGGAAGCGGAGGAACTCGCGGAGCTGCTGCGGGGGATGCAGTGCCATGTGAACCTGATTCCTCTCAATGAAGTCAGGGAACGCCATCTGAAAGGTGTCAGCGAAGAAACGGTGCGGGAATTCATGAGGATTCTCGAAAATCGCCATATTTCCGTCACACGACGCAGGGAAATGGGCGACGATATTGAAGGCGCCTGCGGACAACTGCGCAGGAAGGTCATCGGCGGATGACAGATCCGCTGTGAAAAACAACCGGCAGACGGGAGAAGAACAGATGAGGAAATTCAACCTGAAAGAAAAGGCTGCAGAACGGATGATGAATCCGGACGCTGAAGCAAAAACAGCCATACCTGAAGAAATGCAGGCCGGAACACCGGTCCCTGGTTTTACTGTCGTCAGCCGCACGGATGTGGGCAGGGTCCGGAAGAACAACCAGGACGCGCTGATCATCGGCAGCGGCATTGCCGGGGTGGCTGACGGAATGGGCGGCCATAACGGCGGCGAAATCGCGTCAGGGGATACAAGAGACGGAATGCTGCGTGAGCTTTCCGGGAAAAAGCCGGACCGCCTGATCCTGCGGGAAGCCGTTGAAAAGATCAATCTGGAAATCTGGGAACGGCAGGAAAAGGACGCATCCCTTACGGGAATGGGAACCACTCTGACGCTTCTGTGGCCTTCAGAAAGGGAGGTACTGATCGCTCAGGTCGGTGACAGCAGGGCGTACCTGATCCGGGACGGGAAAATGCGCCAGATCACGGAGGATCATTCTCTGGTCGGGGATATGGTCCGCCGCGGCGTACTGACGGAAGAACAGGCGGCATGCCATCCGATGCGCAATTATATTACCCGCGCTGTCGGCACGGAGGAAACCATCGATACGGATTTGTTCTGTGAGGAACGGAAAACCGGCGACCGCTGGCTGATATGCTCTGACGGGCTTTACAGCCAGATCAGCCGCGCTGTCCTGGAAGAGACTGCACAGATGGAGGACGCGGAAAAGGCAGCGGATCAGCTGCTTCAGGCGGCGCTTGAAGGAGGCGGAAGGGATAATATCACGCTCATTCTGATGACAGACGAAACGGGACCGGTATCTTCCGGAAACGGGAGCGAAACCGGTGAATCCTCCGAAGATAACAGGCAGGAGGGTGGGGAATCATGACAGAAAAAATCCTTGCCAACCGTTACCGCCTGACCGAACAGATCGGAATGGGCGGGATGGCGATCGTATACCGTGCAGTTGACCTGCGCACCGGTCACAACGTTGCGGTAAAGGTCCTGCGGCCTGAGTACAATGAAGACAGGGAATTCATCAGCCGTTTCCAGCGCGAGGCGGAAGCGGCCAGCAAGATGACCCACCATAATATCGTAAATCTTCTGGACGTCGGTATGGACGGTGAAAACCGATACCTGGTCATGGAATACGTCCAGGGGAAAACCCTGAAAGGCGTTATCCAGGAGCGGGGGCGCCTGAGCGCTCCGCTGGCATGCCAGATCGCGATCCGGATTCTGAGCGCACTGGAACACGCTCACCGGAACGGTATCATCCACAGGGATATTAAACCGCAGAATATCCTTGTCCATGAAGACGGACATATCAAAGTCGCGGATTTCGGCATTGCCAGAATCGCAGACAGCGCAACATTGTCCAGGGGCGACAATGTCATGGGGTCGGTACACTATTTTTCGCCGGAACAGGCCAGGGGAGAAGGCGCAACGGCTGCAAGCGATATTTACTCCACGGGGGTGGTTCTGTATGAAATGCTGACCGGGCGGGTGCCTTTCGACGGAGACAATCCGGTTGCGGTCGCCATGCAGCATCTGCATGCAGTTCCGGTTCCGATTCAGACGCTGGCACCGGATGTTCCTCCGTCCGTCATTCATGTCTGTATGCGGGCGATGGAGAAAAATCCGGCAGCGAGATACCAGTCGGCCAGGGAAATGGCAGCGGATCTCCGCTTTGCGCTGGAGGAGCGCGGAGAAGTCATGACCTCACAGCCTGAAAGCGAACTGGACGTGCGCCAGCCAAAGCCGCAAATCAGCGGAGACCGGACCGGCAATACGGGATCCGGACAGACTGTCGGCGGAACCGCGGCCAGGAAAAAACGGCTCAGGCTTCTGCTGGATCTGGTTATTGCAGCCGCTGTTCTTGCGGGAATTTTCTTTGGCGGAAAAGCCATTATCGACCAGTCCATTTTTACGGTAAAGGTTCCTGATGTTATGGGGATTAGCATTGACGAAGCAGTGACCACCCTGAAACAGGTTGGCCTGACGGAAACGCACAAAGCTATGCCGAACGACGAAGTGGAAAGGAATATTGTCTACGTCCAGAACCCTGAAGCGGAAATGACCGTCCGGAAAGGCGACGCCGTAATTCTTGTGATATCCAGCGGGCCTGTGCCTTTCGAAATGCCGAATGTGACCGGTATGACGGCTGAAGAAGCCACGAACATGCTTTCAGCGAAAAAAATGAGTATTACCAGAGACCGGGCAGCAAGTACGGAAGTGCAGAAAGGCAGAATTATCAGTCAGATTCCCGCAGCGGGAGATCAGGTAACCCGGGATGATCCGGTCACACTGACTGTCAGCGGCGGAAGCACGACTGTGCCTGCGCTTGCGGGAGGAACGCTGGAAGAAGCTGAGGAAATGCTGATAAAGCAGAACCTGATTCTGCAGGCTGGGCTGAAATACCAGGTGACTGAAAACGAACAGGAGCACGGTCTGATTGCTTCGTCCCTTCCGGAAGCTGAAAACCGGGTGGCGGAAGATACGCCTGTGCAGCTGACGGTTTACAGATATCCGGAAGCCGGAAAAACCGCAAGTCTTTCCGTAACGCTTCCAAGGAGCGACCAGCAGCTCAAGATCCGGATTACCGTGCAGGCGGAAGGCTCCAATACGGCCATTGAGACCAGGTCCTACACCCTTGAACCGGAAGACTCCAGGGTAATTGAGGAAACGATCGATATTCCGGATTCCCGGACGTACACCTATACGGTATACAACGGAGATTCACAGATTGAGCAGAAAACGCTGAGTGCAGAATAATTACGGAGAATTCATGGTGGAATGCGGTAAAAAGGATTTCCTCCGGGGAATACTTGTGCGGGGGATCGGGAGCTATTACACAGCAAGGGATTCCGGGGGAGCCAGCTATACACTGAGGTGCAAAAAAAAATTCAGGCACCTGGGAATCAGCCCGCTTGTCGGGGATGAAGTTCTGTTCACACCGGGAACAGGCGAGGAACATGGCTGGATTGAAGAAATACTTCCCAGAAGAACCGTGTGCCTCAGACCTCCCGTCGCAAATGTAAACCGGCTTGTGATTGTGGTTTCCCCGGTTCCGGAGGCCGATCTGCTGCTGACGGACCGTCTGATCAGCCGGGCAGTTTCCCAGAGAATGGACGTTCTGATTGCAGTGAACAAGACAGACCTGGACAGCAGGCTTGCTCCTGAAATTTCTGAACAGTATAAAGGGACGGGAATACCGGTCTTTCCGGTCAGCGGAAAAACCGGAGAAGGGCTTGAAGCGCTGAGGCATGCCATGGAAGGCGGCCTGTGCTGCCTGACCGGGCAAAGCGGCGCCGGGAAAAGCACGCTGCTGAATGCGTTACTTGGCCTGAAACTGGAAACGGGAGATATCAGCCGGAAAATCTCCAGAGGAAAAAACACAACACGTCAGGCTGAACTCATAGAAAAAGAAGGCCTACAGGTGATGGATACTGCCGGATTCAGCCTCCTGGAACCGGAAAAGAAACTGGAACCGGAAAAACTGAGAGAACGCTACCCGGAATTCAGGAAGTATGAGGGAGAATGCCGTTTCAGGGAATGCCTGCACGACCGGGAACCGGGATGTGCGGTTCAAAAAGCGGCTGAGGAGGGGAAAATCCACCCGGAACGGCTGCGGCGCTACAGAATGCTGCTGCAGGAAACGCGGGATGAATGGAGAGAACGCTATGATTAAAATCGCACCGAGCATACTGGCAGCTGATCCGCTGAATCTGGAGCGGGATGTAAAGCGCGCAGCGGAAGCAGGATGTGACTGGATTCATGTGGATGTGATGGACGCGCATTTTGTTCCGAATCTGGCATACACACCGGATGCGGTCCGCCGGCTGCGGGAAACATTTTCCGTGCCGCTTGACGTTCATCTGATGATGGACTGTCCGGAAACTCTTCTGGACGCGTTCCTGGATGCCGGAGCGTCGAATGTGACAGTTCACGCGGAAACCGGGGATGTAAGCCGCCTGATTCAGAGGATTCATCATCGCGGCGCTTCAGCAGGCGTTGCCCTGAAACCGGGAACACCGGCGGAAGCTGTAAAGCCGTATCTGGAGACCGCTGACCTGATACTGGCAATGACGGTCGAACCCGGATTCGGCGGCCAGGTTATGGATGAAAGGGTGATACACAAAATCCGTGAACTTCGGGAGGCCGGTTACCGGGGCGAGATAGAGGCCGACGGCGGAATCCGGGAGGATAATATCCGGGTTCTGGCGGAAAACGGACTGACCGTCGCGGTGATGGGAACTGCGCTGTTCCGGAATGAAAACATGAAAGCAGCGATCATGCGCCTTCACCGGATCTGAGCTGATTGCTGAAAGGCAGGAAAATGTTTGAGGAAGACACTATCGCGGCAATCGCGACCGCTCCTGGAATGGGCGGTATCGGAATTGTTCGTATCAGCGGACCGGAAGCGGAAAAGATCCTTAAAACGCTTTTCCGGCCGGCAGGCGTTCACACGTGCGAAGAATGGGAAAGCCACAGGCTGATGTACGGCCGGATTGCCGACCGGGATCAGATCCTGGATGAATGTATGGCCGTAATCATGCGGGCGCCGAAAAGCTATACCAGGGAAGATGTGGCAGAGATACAGAGCCACGGCGGGACGCAGGTGCTGCAAAGCATACTGGCATCTGTTCTGAAGAACGGTGCGCGGCTTGCGGAACCCGGTGAGTTCACCCGACGCG
>JAEEGL011813191.1_pt1 | contig 17611 bp, 13 predicted proteins | sample 9134231 | NCBI WGS metagenome assembly JAEEGL01 (sample SAMN16246548, study PRJNA631951) | gut metagenome | biome: gut microbiome; feature: rumen; material: fiber-attached | host: Bos | place: Iran: Karaj | collected 2018-10 | reverse complement strand
TCTTTCAGATCGTCCGGTACCATGGCAGGCTGGTGATCTCCAAACATCACAACGATCACGGGATCTTCCTTCTCCTTGAAATATTCGATCATATGCTCATAGGCCGTATCCGTATATTTCATCAGATTGTTGTAAACCACATATTCCGTGGTATTGTATTTTTCGTCCAAAATGCTGATGGGGCATGCCATGTTGTCATAGTAGGAATCATAGGGGGAATGATTCTGCATGGTGACATTAAAGATAAAGCACGGTTTTCCGGTCTGCTTCCGGCTGTTTTCGTATAGCTCGATGACTTTGTTGAAATCTGATTCGTCATCGATATAATCCCGCATATAGGTGGGATTTTCTGTGGAATCTTCCGAATAAAAATGACTGAAGCCCAGATTCTGGTAGGCCTGAACACGGTTATAGCCTACGGTATTGTAGCTATGATATGCGATCAGGTCTTCGTATCCCAGCATACGTAGATTCCGCATCAGGGACATATGGCTGCCATAGGTCTTCATGTAGGACTGGAAGGGTGAAATGCCGGAAGGGATGAAAGCCTTGGAGTTTCCTGTCAGAAATTCATATTCCGTATTCGCCGTCTGTCCGCCGTGGATGGATACATACATATGCCCGTTTATGGCATTTTCATTCAGTGAGCGGAAATAAGGAATGATGGGCTCACTGGTCTGCATGCCGTAGGTGTCCGTGAAATCGCTGAAGGCTTCGTCCATGATCACGATGATGCTGGGGGCCTTGGTGACATCAAACCCGTCCACACTGTCCGTGGGGTATTTTTCCGCAAGCTCAGAAGCGACCTGGGGGGAATAACCTTCCGGCTTATCCGGGAACAGGATCTTGGTGGAACTGATAAAAGTCAGGGCTGCGCCAAATTGTTTGTATGCACGCTGCGGCAGATACTGGGTTTTTCGCATATCCACATAGTCGTGGTTCATGACCTGATCGCAGGCAAAGACGGAAAAGAGAATGGTCGCAAGCGCAAAGATGCCGCGATGGCTGAGTTTTTCAAAGTATCTGATGTTTTTGAATTTGCATAAAAAGAGTACATAATCCAGGGTTACGATTACCATGAGGATCGTATGGTTTGACGGGACAAATTTAAATTCGCCCGCTACCTGCAGAGCCGAGCGAAGAAGGGTTAGATCCGATACCACGGCCATGGCGCCGCGTGATTCCATGATATGGAGATTTGTTACCGCAAAGAACGTCCACCAGGCTGCCGGCAGCAGGACAGTGGGCAGATAATAGTTGGTCAAAAACAGTCCGATGCACAAAAGCGCATAAAGCAGTATGAGATTGCCTGCAGTCACCTTCGGTGCCCAGGTCTTAAAGTTGGATTTTAAGTGGATCTCCAGGATCAGATAGGTGAAGACCGGAGAAAGAAACGTGATGATCAGGCTCAGGATCTTTTCGATCTTTTCCGAAAAACGGAGCCGGATAAAGAGAAGGACGGCGCCGCCTGCAGCCAGGATGACTCCGTAAAGAACTCTTTTCGGCTTGATGGCTCCGCTTTTTTTGACGAAGTAGCCGCGCCGGATGAGGGCAAACATCAAAACGGCAAAGGCCAGCGTCCAGAGGATCTTTGCAGCCAGTACGATATTCCTGCGGCTGCGCAGGGTTTTCTTATCTGCTGCGGCTTTGCTGACTGAGGGATCCTGTGCGCCGGTATTTGTTGTTGCTTCGGTCTGCCCGGCTGTTGCTTCGGTATCGGTATTTTTCATGGGTTCTCCTGATTTAATTAGTAATTTTCGCCTTGTGTATTTCCGTGGCGGCCTGCCAACTGACCAATATCGTGTGGCAGGTGATGAAAAAAGAAAAAATCACCACAAGATATAGACCGTACTAACTATATCATAACGGTTCATCGCGTGCAAGACAGCGAGGGAGAGAAAAACTGCATATATTAAAGAAAAAGTTGTGAAAATGTTCCAAAAACTACAGACGCGGTGAAAAGTGATATATACTTTGCGGGGGAATTGTGGTATATTATAAAAAGGTATGGGTAAAAACAAAACGGACATTTTTATCACTTGGTCAGAAGAGGAAACTCTGGCCGTCGGAAAGCGCATCGGTGAGACCGCAAAGCCCGGGCAGGTGTATGCATTAGAAGGAGATTTAGGTACCGGGAAAACGGTGTTTGCCAGAGGTTTTGCGAAGGGACTGAAGATCACGGAACCGATCAGCAGTCCGACTTTTACCATCCTGCAGGTTTATGAACAGGGGGATATCCCGCTGTATCATTTTGATGTATACAGAATTGAAGAGCCGCAGGAAATGGACGAGATCGGATATGAGGATTATTTCTTCGGGGACGGGGTCTGCCTTGTGGAATGGGCTTCGCAGATCGAGGAACTCCTGCCGGCGGATGTGATCAGGATTTCTATTGAAAAAGATCCCGAGCAGGGCTTTGATCACAGGAAGATCACGGTAACGAGCGGGGAATGAAACGATAAGACGGGCTGACAGCCAAAACAGATCAGCATACAGATACGAGGAAACTATGAAACTTGCAGCGATCGAGAGTTCGGGACTTGTAGCCTCCGTTGCGATCCTATCGGATGGGGTGCTGCTTGCCGAATACAGCGTGGACTATAAAAAAACACATTCCCAGACGCTTCTCCCGATGTTTGAGGAGATCGTGCGGATGACGGAAACGGATCCGAAAACCTTAGATGCTATTGCGATCTCGGCAGGACCGGGTTCCTTTACGGGTCTGAGGATCGGCTCGGCAACGGCAAAAGGACTGGGGCTGGCTCTCGATATCCCGCTGGTGGAAGTGCCTACGCTTCAGGCTATGGCCTATCAGGCAAGTGGCTTTCACGGTCTTGTCTGTCCCATGATGGATGCAAGGCGGGGGCAGGTATATACAGGACTTTACGGATTTGATAAAGAAGGCTTGCCTTCTGAAATCGTTTCCCAGCAGGTTTGTGCCTGCGAACAGATGATAGAGAAGATCAATGAAGCTGGTGAAAGCGTCCTTTTGATGGGCGAAGGCAGTGATGTCTACAGGCAGCAGATCGAAGAAGGATTGCGTGTCCCTTACGCCTTTGCGCCGCCGCATATGGCAAGGCAGCGGGCGGGAGCGGTAGCAGCCCTTGGGGCCTGGCTTTTTGCGCAGGGGAAGACGATTTCTTCAGATCAGCATGCGCCGGTCTATCTGCGGCTTTCTCAGGCAGAGCGGGAACTGAAGGAAAAACAGGAGGCTGGACATGGTCAGGTTGATGAAACCTGAGGATTTGGATGCGGTCGCATCAATAGAGCAGCGGACGTTTTCCAGGCCCTGGAGCAGGCAGGCGTTGGCCGATGCCCTCGCAAGAGACGACAGCATCTATGTGACAGCGCTATCCTGCGGGGATCAGCAATCTGTGCAAGGGACGGGAATGGAACAGGGAGTCTTCTCTGCGTGTGAGATAACCGGCTATTGCGGGCTGTATCTGATCTGCGGTGAAGGATATATCAATCAGGTTGCGGTATCGGAAGGCTATCGCGGCAGGGGGATCGGGAAACAGATGCTCTCATTTTTGCTGGAACAGGCCGCGGTGCAGGGAATGACAGCCTGCAGCCTGGAGGTAAGGGTTTCCAATGAGCCGGCGCTTTCGCTCTATCATGCGCTTGGGTTCAAGGATGCGGGGATCCGTCCCGGATTTTATGATGCACCGAAAGAAGATGCCATGATCCTGTGGTATACGGTATGAGGTAAAAATGATCGATATATGCTTGCTCGGCACCGGCGGAATGATGCCGCTGCCCTACAGATACCTGACCAGTATGATGGCCAGATACAACGGAATGAGTATATTGGTGGACTGCGGAGAGGCAACGCAGATCGCCATGAAAAAGAAAGGCTGGAGTGCCAAGCCCATCGACGTGATGTGTTTTACCCATTATCACGCAGATCATATCAGCGGTCTGCCCGGGATGCTTCTGACCATGGGCAATGCAGAACGAACAGAGCCCCTTCTGATGATCGGCCCGAAGGGCCTGCAGCGTGTTGTCAGCGCCCTGCGTGTGATTGCGCCGGAACTGCCCTTTGAGATCCGGTTCCATGAGCTGACGCAGCCAGTGGAGAGCATACCATTCGGAGATCTGACGATCACGGCTTTTAAGGTACAGCACAATGTGACCTGCTACGGATACAGCCTGCAGCTGGCCCGCGCCGGTATGTTTCAGGTGGAAAAAGCCAAAGCGCTGGGGCTTCCTGTGCAGCTTTGGAATCCGCTGCAGAAAGGGAATGAAGTGCAGTTCGAGGGGAAAACCTATACGCCGGATATGGTGATGGGGGCACCCAGGAAAGGAATTAAAGTGACCTATGCCACGGATACCAGGCCTACGGCATCCATCGAAGAGTTTGCAAAGGATGCGGACCTGTTGATCTGTGAGGGGATGTACGGCGAGGAAGAAAAGTTTGAAAATGCCAAAGAGCATAAGCATATGATGATGCGCGAGGCGGCCAGGATCGCAGCGAAGGCGAATCCGAAACAGCTCTGGCTGACACATTATTCGCCGGCCATGCCCTGGCCGGAAGACCATATGCAGCCGGTCAGGGAAATCTTTCCGAATACAGTTGCGGCAAAGGACGGCCAGAGCATAGAACTGGGCTTTGAGGACGAATAAATTACGGATGATATTCATTATATCATCAAATTAAATCAAAAGTTAATAAATCACAAACAATAAGTAAGATCAAAAAGGAAAGGAGGTGCGCCAGGTGAAAAAGTTTAGTGGGATCAAGGGTATCGTGGTATTGTTGATTCTCGTTGTCATGATCGTAGGATACTACTATTATCTGTCCAGCCGCGGCGCATCCCGGACCGAAGAAGATATTTCGGAAGCGGAGATTTTGACGCCGACCAAGCAGGTTTTATTGCGTGACTTAGAGACGAATTATCCGCCGACACCCAGAGAGGTTGTGAAATATTTCAGCGAGATCACCCAGTGTTTCTATAATGAGGAAAACACGGAAGAGGAAGTAGAAGCCCTCGGCAGGAAAGCGCGCCAGATCTATGATGACCAGCTGGTGGCAAATCAGACAGAGGCCGTTTATCTGGAAGCCCTGAAAATGGATATCCAGAGTTATAAAGACAATAACCGGATCATCGTCGGCTATTCACCGTCTTCGAGTGTGGACGTGGAAACCTTTACCGAGGACGGTTATGACTGGGCAAGGCTCTATTGCGAATACTCGATCAGGCAGGGAGAACTGCTTTATAATACGGATATGGTATTTGTGCTCAGAAAAGATGAAAAAGAGCATTACAAGATCTTCGGATGGCGCAAGATGGAAAAGCATGATGAGAGCGTGGCAAATCCGTAGATCAGACGTATTGTAAAGCCGGGTATGAAAATGCTGAGTGAAAACAAATAATAAACAGACATTGTCGATCGGATCGGGTATGAAGACACCGGTCCGGAAAACAAAGAAGAAACGAATATAGATAATCAGATGAGTGAAAACAAACAATCAGATATTTGCATATTGGGGATCGAGAGTTCCTGCGATGAAACAGCAGCAGCTGTGGTAAAAAACGGCAGGCAGGTGCTCTCTAATGTGATCTCATCCCAGATCGATATCCATACTCTCTATGGCGGCGTGGTTCCCGAGATCGCATCCCGTAAACATATGGAACGGATCAATCAGGTGATACGGCAGGCGCTGTCCGACGCAGGAATGACTTTTTCCGATATCGATGCCATTGCAGTCACTTACGGACCGGGACTGGTAGGGGCCCTGCTGGTGGGCGTGGCAGAGGCAAAAGCCATGGCCTTTGCCCTGCAAAAACCGCTGATCGGCGTGCATCATATCGAAGGGCATATCTGTGCAAATTATATCGCACACCCGGATCTTGAGCCGCCCTTCGGCTGCCTTGTGGTATCCGGCGGACATACGCATCTGGTGGCGGTCAGGGACTATGGAAAATATGAGATCCTCGGCAGGACAGTGGATGATGCGGCGGGAGAAGCCTTTGATAAGGTGGCAAGAGCCATCGGACTGGGATACCCCGGCGGTCCCAAGATCGATAAGGCGGCGAAAGAAGGAAATGAATATGCCATTGATCTTCCCCGAGCTAAAGTAGACGGAAGCGCATACGATTTTTCCTTCAGCGGACTGAAATCGGCAGTGCTCAATTACTTAAACGGTGCGCAGATGAAGGGAGAGCAGATCGTACAGGCTGACGTTGCAGCCTCCTTTCAGAAGGCGGTGGTGGACGTGCTGGTATCCCACAGCCGAAACGCCATCGATGAATTCGGCTTCCGGGAGTTCGCCCTGGCGGGAGGCGTGGCTTCGAACAGCGGCCTTAGGGCAGCCATGGAAGAGATGTGCAAAGAAAAAGGAGTGCGTTTTTTTGTGCCTCCGGCAATCCTGTGTACGGATAATGCGGCGATGATCGCCTCCGCAGGATATTACGATCATCAGGCCGGACGGCGGAGCGGAAGTGACTTAAACGCCCAGCCGGCGCTGCGGCTCGGAGACCGCTGAGCCCGTCGTGGCAGCGGATCCGATCATGTCAGGATTGATACAGAGTATATACACAAGGGCAATATACGATAAATGCATACTGTGATACACGATATATGAATAAAGCTGAAACAGGATATATGAATCAAGAAGATACAGTGAAAACCGCAGCCATCGTGCTTGCCGCGGGAACCGGAAAGCGGATGCATGCGGATGTGGCCAAGCAGTTTCTGGAGATCGCCGGAAAACCGGTCGTGTATTATGCGCTGAAGGCTTTTGAGGACAGCAGCGTGACCGATGTGATCCTGGTCACCGGTGAAGACGACATTGCTTATTGCAGGGAACAGATCGTAGAAAGGTATGGTTTTTCAAAAGTCAGGGCCGTGGTAGCAGGCGGCGCGCAGAGATACCACTCCGTGGCAAAGGGGCTCGAGGCGCTCTCGGGCGAAGGCGCCGGTAAGACATATGACTGGTATGATCCGGAAATTGTCATGATCCATGATGGCGCAAGGCTTTTTGTGACTCCTGCGCTGATCGACGATCTGCTGGAAAAGACGAAAAAGCATCCGGCCTGCGTGACCGGAACACCGGTAAAGGATACCATCAAGATTGCGGATGAGCGCATGTTTTGCGCCGGTACGCCGGACCGGTCGACCTTATGGTCCGTGCAGACTCCGCAGTCTTTTGCCTATCCGCTGATCCTGTCTGCTTACAGAAAGCTGATCGCCGGCGAGGAAGAGTTATTGGCAAAGGGGGTTCATGTCACGGATGATGCCATGGTGGCAGAGCTGATGACGGATACGAAGGTGCAGATCGTCATGGGCAGTTATCTGAACACGAAGCTGACAACACCGGAAGATCTGCTGCTGGCTGAGAGGATACTCGAGATTACGGGTGAATGATATGGGTAAAGGAGATGCCGGGGCGTTAAGATAGAAGAGAAAGGGGTAGCAAAACATGGACAGGAGAAAGATCAAAGAGATCGTCAGTAACATGACGCTGGAGGAAAAGGCGGGCCTGTGCTCAGGCGCGGATTTCTGGCACACAAAGAAAGTGGAAAGGCTGGACATTCCGGATTCCATGGTGGCCGACGGACCGCACGGAATCAGGAAACAGGATCTCGAAGGAGATCATCTGGGGATCAATGACAGTATCGTTGCAGTATGTTTTCCGGCAGGATGCGCGACGGCAGCGTCGTTTGACACAGATCTGATCGAAAAGATGGGGGAGGCCCTCGGAGAGAGCGCACAGGCAGAGAACCTGTCCGTTGTATTAGGGCCTGCTGTGAATATCAAAAGATCTCCGCTCTGCGGCAGGAATTTTGAATACTATTCCGAGGATCCTTATCTGGCAGGCAAGATGGCAGCGGCTTACATCAAGGGCGTGCAGAGTTGGAACGTGGGTACGTCCATCAAGCATTATCTGGCAAATGATCAGGAAACAAGGCGGATGTCAGTGGATGCAAGGATTGATGAGCGAACGCTCAGAGAGATTTATCTGCCGGCTTTTGAAGAGGCTGTCAGGCAGTCAAAACCCTGGACGGTCATGGCGTCTTACAATAAAGTGAACGGATGCTATACGACGGAAAGCCGGAAGTTTTTGACAGATATCCTCAGAGATGAATGGGGATTTGACGGTTATGTCATGAGTGACTGGGGAGCTGTCAGTGACAGGGTTGCCGGGATCAAAGCCGGCATGGATCTGGAGATGCCTTCTTCCCACGGCATCAATGACGCCGAGATCGTAAAGGCCGTTCAAAACGGAGAATTGGATGAGGCGCTGGTGGATGAAGCAGTCTGCAATATCCTGAACATCATTTACCGCTACCTCGAGAACAGAAAACCCGAGGCAAAGTTTGACAAACAGGCGCAGCATGATATGTCGGCAGACATCGCAAAACAGTGTATCGTGCTGTTGAAAAACGAAAATGTGCTCCCGCTGGATTTTGAAAGCGGTGAGAAGATCGCTTTTATCGGAAAATTTGCCGAAAAGCCCAGATTCCAGGGAGGCGGCAGCAGCCATATCAATTGCTTTGCGAAGACGAGTGCTTTGGATGCGGCAAAGGAAATGGGGCTTTTTGCAAATATCATCTATGCAAAGGGTTATGAAGACGACAAGGATGAAACGGATGAGGCGCTTTTGGCTGAAGCGGTAGCTGCTGCAAAGAACGCGCACACGGCGGTCATCTTTGCGGGACTTCCGGACACGTTTGAATCCGAAGGCTTTGACAGAAGCCATATGCGGATGCCGTCCTGCCAGAACCGGCTGATCGAAGAGGTGGCAGCGGTCTGTGACAGGACCATTGTCGTATTGCATAACGGCTCACCGGTGGAAATGCCGTGGATCGCTAAAGTACAGGGTGTGGTGGAGTCCTATCTGGGCGGCGAGAATGTGGGAACTGCGCAGATGGAGGTGCTTTCCGGCCGCTTTAATCCCTGCGCAAAGCTTCCGGAGACTTTTCCGCTGAAGCTTGCGGACAATCCGTCCTATCTGAACTTCCCCGGGGAAGGGGATGTGGTAGAATACCGCGAGGGCATTTTTGTGGGATACCGCTATTACGATAAAAAGGAGATGGAGGTACTCTTCCCCTTCGGACATGGCCTTTCCTATACGGAGTTTGCCTATGACAATATCAAAGTCAGCAGCAAGGAGCTGACGGATAAAGATACCGTGACGGTGACGGTGGATGTGACAAACACCGGAAAGGTGGCAGGCAGCGAGATCGCACAGCTCTATGTCCGCGACGTGGAGAGTGATGTGATCCGTCCCGAAAAGGAACTGAAGGGCTTTGCCAAAGTAACCCTGGCTCCGGGAGAGACAAAGACCGTCAGCTTTACGCTGGATAAAAGGTCCTTTGCATATTATGAGACGAAGATCGATGACTGGTATGTGGAGAGCGGTGAATTCGAAATTCTGATCGGCGCTTCCTCTCGTGATATCCGCCAGCAGGCAAAACTGACCGTAACAGCAACGACGAAACTTCCGTTTGTGGTAACGCAGGATACCGTCATGATGGATGTCCTGAGGGATGAACACGCAAGTCAGTTCTTAGACGCCATCAGGGAAGCAAACAAGCTGAATGAAGTCAATAATACGGAAGGGGAAGGACTGGGTGCTTCGGCAAACGATATGATGGAAGCCATGATGAAATATGCGCCCATGAGAAATGTATTCTCCTTCGGGAACGGCAGCATGACACATGAAAGACTGCGCGAGATCCTCTCGCAGATGAATAAGCGGTAAAGCACGAATCAATCAGAAAAGGAGACAGGTTATGAAGACAAAGGTAAGATTGGCAGCAATGGCAATGGCTCTCGCAGCTCTGCTGGCCGGTGTTTTTCACACGGATGCATTCGCTTCTCCGGTAACACCGACGATCAGTTCCATTTCCCAGACGGGCAATACGGATAAGACGATCACAGTGAGCTGGAATGTGCAGAACGCAGCAAGCATCCAGGTATATGTAAAAGATCTTTCGCTTCCGAAGGATCAGCAGGTATTCAACAGAGTGGCGACTGTCAGGTCGTTTTCCTACACGGTCACAGGCCTGGTACCCGGAAACAAATATGATATCCAGATCATTGCCATCAATGGTGAAAACAACAAGCTGACGGCAGTGAAAACCCTGTACGGGGCAAGGACCACACTTTCCGCTATGGGCGCGGTGTATCAGAAAAAATGGGATACAAATGAAAACAAAGTCACCGTTGAGTGGGATCAGATGAAGGCAGCCGACGGCTATGAGTATATGTTCGAAAATGAGAAGGAAACCAAGGTGCTGGCACATGCTACCATCGGAAACACAGAAAAACCTTCTTTGAAACTGAACGTGTCTGAGGGTCATATTTACAAGTTTTCGGTCCGCGCTTTTATCCAGGACGGCAGCACAAAGAACTATACCGCATGGCGCTCCATCTGGTGCATCGCACAGGCACAGGTGAAATCCGTTGTGAAAAACAAAGGCAAACTGACTATCAAATGGAAAAAAGTAAAAGGTGCAACAGGCTATGATGTTTACGTATCTTCGGGCCCGCAGGTCGGTTACAAGAAGGTAAAGAGTGTCGGCAAAAAGACGAAGAGCGTAACCATTAAAAAGGTAGGCAAGAAGAAGATCAGCAAGAAGAAAAAATGGTATGTCTGCGTTATGACGAGAAAAGGAGATTCCGACTCGGGAGCAGCATTTTACTATGATTCCGCAACAGGCGGAAAGGCAGCGCATGAATTTCTGCGCTAAAGACTGGTCGCAAAAAAAGAATGAAGGAATGTGAATCTACATGAACAACGAGAACTATCAGGGACCGGATTCAGGCGGTGGACGCGGAAACGGAAATGGAAATGGTAATGGCGGCAACAACAATAAAAACGGTAATGGCGGGAATGGCTCTCCGGGAAGGCAGAGTTTTTTCCTGCTGCTGATCGCGACACTGATCACGCTGATGGTCATGAGCTTTCTGATGCGCTCCGTGGGCGGCGGCTCGAGTCAGGAGATCACCTATGATGAATTCCTGAACATGGTCAAAGAAGATAAGGTGGAAAGTGTTGTGATCACGGATTCCGAGATCGACATTGTGCCCAAATCGGAAAAGCAGGAAAAGGATGTCAGCGTAGACGGCGTGCTGAAATATATGTATGGCTATAATCAGCGCCAGGGCGGTGTGACTTATTACACCGGCGTAGTGGATGATGACAGCCTGCCGCAGTTTTTAAACGAGCACGGTGTCAGCTACAAAAAGAAGATCCCGGATAATTCGGGCTGGCTGTTGTCCATCCTGCTGACCTATATCCTGCCCATCGTTTTGGTATGGGTGATCCTTTCCTTTGCCATGCGCAAGATGGGCGGCATGGGCGGTTTCATGGGCGTGGGAAAATCCAACGCCAAGGTTTATGTAGAAAAGGAGACAGGCGTCACCTTCAAGGATGTGGCCGGTGAAGATGAAGCAAAAGAGTCCCTTCAGGAAGTGGTGGACTTTCTGCATAACCCCGCCAAGTATACCAAGATCGGCGCAAGGCTGCCGAAGGGCGCCCTTTTGGTGGGCCCTCCCGGAACCGGTAAAACGCTGTTGGCAAAAGCGGTGGCCGGTGAAGCGCATGTTCCGTTTTTCTCACTGGCAGGATCAGACTTTATTGAGCTCTATGTGGGCGTGGGTGCTTCCCGTGTCCGCGACCTGTTTTCAGAGGCAAACAAGCACGCACCCTGCATCATCTTCATTGATGAGATCGATGCCATCGGGCGTAGCCGTGATTCCAAATTCGGCGGCGGCAACGAGGAAAGAGAACAGACCTTAAATCAGCTGCTTTCCGAGATGGACGGTTTTGATTCTTCCAAAGGTATTCTGATCTTAGGCGCCACCAACCGTCCGGAGATCCTTGATAAGGCATTGCTGCGTCCCGGCCGTTTTGACAGGCGCATCATCGTGGATAAGCCGGATCTGAAAGGACGCGTAGAGATTCTGAAGGTGCATGCAAAAGATGTGCATATGGATGAGACCGTGGATCTTGAAGAGATCGCGCTGGCTACCAGCGGCGCCGTGGGTTCCGATCTGGCCAATATGATCAACGAGTCTGCCATCAATGCGGTCAAAGCAGGCCGCAAGGCTGTCAGCCAGAAGGATCTGTTTGATGCGGTGGAAGTTGTCCTGGTCGGAAAAGAGAAGAAGGACCGGATCATGAGCAAGGAAGAGCGCAGGATCGTATCCTATCACGAGGTGGGGCATGCCCTGATCGCGGCTTTGCAGAAAAACTCCGAGCCAGTGCAGAAGATCACCATTGTGCCCCGTACCATGGGTGCGCTCGGTTATGTGATGCAGGTGCCGGAAGAAGAAAAATACTTAAATTCCAAGGCGGAGCTCCATGATATGATCGTAGGTCTTTTGGGCGGCCGGGCAGCGGAGGAACTGGTCTTTGATACCGTGACCACCGGCGCTTCCAATGATATCGAGCGGGCAACGCAGATCGCAAGGTCCATGGTGACCACCTATGGCATGAGCAAGCGGTTTGGCCTGATGGCACTCGAGTCCATGGAAAGCCGTTACCTTGACCAGAGAATGGCGCTGAACTGTTCGGATGTGACAGCTGCCGAGATCGATGACGAGGTCAAGAATATCCTGAAGGACTGCTATAAAGAAGCGAAAAAACTCCTGAAAGACAACCGCAAAGTCATGGACAAGATCGCCGCAAGGCTGATCCGGCAGGAAACGATCACCGGCAAGGAGTTCATGCAGATCTTCCGGAAAGAAAAAGGACTTCCGGAGCCGGAGGAAAAGGCAAATAAGAAAAAAGGACTTCCGGAGTCGGAGGAAAAGACAGATAAGAAAAAAGATAAGTCAGGCGCAAAGAGTAAAGAGAACGGTGATGTGACCGCGGTTACGGTTGTGATCGATGGCCAGGAAGAAGAGATCGATCTCGAAAAGGCCTATCACCAAAATACACCGGATCAGCCTAAAAGACTTTCCGACGATGCCAATTCCCATACCAGGTTTGAGGCTGTTGTGGATGATGAAAAAGTGAAAGCCACCAGTGTGCGCGAGTTTACGATCATCCCGGTGACGAAAAACGAGGCGGAACCATCAAAGGCAGAACCGGAAAAAGAAGAAAACGCGCAAGCGGATGTTACGGACACCGCAGATGATACTGCTGAGGAGGTTACACCTGACCGCGGGGGAGAAGCACAGGACGGATCGCAGAGCGAAACAAAGAAAAGCGAGACCATAACCGGTGCTGTGGCCGACACCATGGCCGGCAAGATGGAATCGGAACTGGAAAAACGATTCTCTGAAGGCGCGAAACTGCTTGATGACCTGGCAGCGACATCTGACCTCGGAGAAGATGATGAGTAAGCGTTTTCATGTTAGATAATGTTTGATATTAAAGAGGAACTGAAAAAACTCCCCGATGCACCGGGGGTCTATATCATGCACGATGCGGCGGATGCGATCATTTATGTCGGCAAGGCGATCAGTCTCACCCGCCGCGTGCATTCTTATTTCAGGGAAAGTACGAAAAAGACCGCAAAGATCCAGAAAATGGTTTCCCTGATCGATCATTTTGAATATATCCTGACAGATTCCGAGCTTGAGGCGCTGGTGCTCGAAAACAATCTGATCAAGGAGCACAGGCCCAAGTACAATACCCTGCTGAAGGACGATAAAACCTATCCTTACATCAAGGTCACACTGGGGGAAGAATACCCCAGGGTGCTTTTTTCACGCCTGATGAAAAAAGACAAGTCCAGGTATTTCGGTCCCTTTACCAGCGCGGCGTCCGTGAAGGATACGATCGAGCTGTTGACGAAGCTCTATCATATCAGAACCTGCAACAGAAAGCTTACCGGAACGGACGACGGCGCAAAGGAAGAGGGCGGGCAGGGTGCAAGCGAGCGGGCCTGCTTAAATTACCACATGCATCAGTGTGATGCTCCATGCATGGGGCTGATCAGCCGTGAGGAATACGCAGAGAATGTCAAAAAGGCCCTGGATTTTCTCGGCGGCAACTACAGCCCGATCCTGAAGGAGCTGCAGGCTAATATGGAAAAAGCCTCTGAGGAGATGGATTTTGAACAGGCCATTTATTGGCGGGATCTGCTCGCCTCTGTCAATGCCGTAGCGCAAAAGCAGAAGATCACGGATTTCGGAGGCGAGGATAAAGATGTCATTGCCCTGGCGAGCGATGAGCAGGCAACGGTGGTGCAGATCTTTTTTGTCAGGGACGGCAAGCTGATCGGACGTGAACACTATTACATGAAAAATACGGAAGACGAGAGCAGGGAGGATTCCCTCGGTAGTTTCGTCAAGCAGTATTACGCGGGAACACCTTATCTGCCGCGCACAGTCATGCTTTCCGAAGAGATAGAGGATATGCCTCTTTTAGAGCAGTGGCTTTCCGAAAGGAAGGGGAGCCGGGTGCGCTTTGTGGTGCCCAAGATCGGACAGAAGGAAAAACTGGTGGAACTGGCCGGGCGTAATGCGGCTTTGATCCTGTCCCAGGATCAGGAACGCATCAAAAGAGAACAGGAGCGGACGGTGGGTGCGGTGCACCAGATCGAAGAGATCACAGGGCTGACCGGTATCAGCCGGATGGAGGCTTTTGATATCTCCAACACCAGCGGTTTTGAATCCGTAGGCTCCATGGTGGTATTTGAGGACGGCAGGCCCAAACGCAGTGATTACCGGAAATTCCGGATCAAAACCGTGGACGGTCCCAATGATTATGCCAGCATGAAGGAAGTCCTGACAAGGCGTTTTGTTCATGGCCTGAATGAGCGCAGGGAGCGGGCGGATAAACAGCTGGATGACGCATACGGCAGTTTTACGAAGTTTCCGGATCTGCTGCTCATGGACGGCGGCAGGGGACAGGTCAATATCTGCCTGCAGGTCTTACAGGAGCTTGGCCTTAATATCCCGGTCTGCGGCATGGTCAAGGATGATGCTCACAGGACCAGGGGACTGTATTATAACAATGTTGAGCTGCCCATCGACACCAGGTCCGAAGGTTTTGCCCTGATCACCCGAATACAGGACGAGGCACACCGTTTTGCTATCGAATATCACAGATCTTTGCGCGGCAAGGCCAGTGTGAAGTCGATCTTAGAAGAGATAAAGGGCGTTGGACCGGCCAGGAGAAAGGCGCTCATGCGCTGCTTTGATTCCTTAGAGGCCATGAAAGAAGCTTCTGTGGAAGAGCTCGCTGCCGTTCCGGAGATCACACCGGCCTGCGCGGAAGACATTTATGCATTTTTTCATAGAAAGTCAGAGTAAAATATAGTATAATATTGTATTATTATATGCGGATTATCTGAAATGGAACAAAAGAGATCACTTCCGATGCAGCTTTGGACCAATAAAGCGCTGATCGGAAAACTTGCAAAAAACGATTTTAAAACAAGATATGCAGGTTCCTACCTTGGGATCATATGGGCATTTGTCCAGCCGGTGATCACCGTGCTGGTCTATTGGCTTGTGTTTGAAAAGGGTTTTTCAGCGAAGCCGGAATTATTTGCCTCGGGTCTGGAGGTTCCTTTTGTTGTATATCTGACCAGCGGACTGGTGCCCTGGTTTTATTTCTCGGAGGCACTGACGCATTCCACGAATGCACTGATCGAATATAATTATCTGGTAAAAAAAGTGGTATTTCAGATCAGCATCCTGCCGGCAGTCAAGGTGGTGGCGGCCTGCTTTATCCATGCCTTTTTCATCGGCGTGCTGTATCTGATCTATCTGTGCTACGGCTTTTCACCGCAGCTATGCAATGTCCAGCTGTTATATTACAGCTTTTGTATGATGGCCCTGGTGCTGGCCCTCAGCTATACCTTCTGCTCGGTGGTGATCTTCTTTCGGGATCTGTCCCAGATCATCGCCATCGCGCTGCAGATCGGTATGTGGGCAACGCCGATCATGTGGTCGGTATCCAACCTGGCCGGACATCCGAGGCTCCTTGCGCTTTTTAAGCTCAACCCCCTTTACTATGTGGTGATGGGCTACAGATGGTCTCTTTTTGAAGGAAAGTGGTTCTGGCAGGAATGGGGGCTGACGCTGTATTTCTGGGCGTTTACGATCGTATTATTCCTGATCGGAAACTGGGTATTTAAGAGGCTGCAGCCGCATTTCTCAGATGTGTTGTAATGTGATGAGGGGCTGAGGATTTACGGTATCTACATATGACAGAACAAACAGTGATCGAAGTCAAAAACTTAAATAAGATCTACCGCTTATACGACAAGCCATCGGACCGCCTGAAGGAGTCCCTTGGCCTTGTCCGGCATAAAAGAAGCCGGGAGCACCATGCCCTGAAGGATGTGAGTTTTTCCATCAAAAAAGGCGAGAGCGTGGGGATCATCGGCACAAACGGTTCAGGAAAATCCACGGTGCTCAAGATCATCACCGGTGTGCTTTCCAAGACCAGCGGGGAAGTGCTGGTAGACGGCAGGATTTCGGCTCTTTTGGAGCTGGGCGCCGGCTTTAACATGGAATATACCGGGATCGAGAATGTGTATCTGAACGGTACCATGATGGGTTTTACCAATGCAGAGATCGACGAGCGTCTCCCTGCCATTTTGGAATTTGCCGATATCGGTGAATTTGCTAAGCAGCCGGTGAAGACCTATTCGTCGGGTATGTTTGTCCGCCTGGCTTTTGCGGTGGCCATCAATATCGATCCGGAGATCCTGATCGTGGATGAGGCGCTTTCCGTGGGAGATGTCTTTTTTCAGATGAAGTGCTTCCACAAATTCGAGGAGTTCAAACAGCAGGGTAAGACGATACTGTTTGTCAGCCATGACTTATCATCTGTTGCGAAATACTGTGACCGCGTGATCCTTTTAAATCAGGGTGTCAAGTTAGCGGAAGGCAACCCCAAGGACATGATCAATATGTATAAAAAGGTCATGGTAGGACAGCTCGATACCGAGACGCTGGAAGATATCTCAGGCAAGAGCGAGCTGACGATGGGGGAGGCGCCGGCCGGCAGCTGGCGTGAGAACTTTACCATCAATGACAATGTGATCGATTACGGGGAGCGGCAGGCAGAGATCGTGGATTTCGCTGTGCTGGACAGTTACGGGAATTTCGGAAATATCCTGCAAAAAGGCCAGCCCTTTTCCGTGAAGGCCAAGATCGTTTTTCATGAAACAGTGAAGGATCCGATCTTTACCTTTACGATCAAAAACCCGAAGGGAACGGATATTACGGGCACCAATACCATGTATGAGCGGGTCGAGACGGGGATCTGTGAAAAGGGGACAGCCAGGATCGTAACCTATACGCAGAATCTTGATCTGCAGGGCGGGGACTATCTGATCTCATTAGGATGCACGGGCTATGATAAGGACACTTTTGTTGTCTATCACAGACTCTATGACCTGGTGAGCATTTCCGTGATCTCCGACAAGAATACGGTGGGCTTTTACGATATGAACACCAGGATAACAGTGGAATCGGGAAATTTGGAGGGAACAGGGGTATGTTAAAAACAGAAAGACTTGGGAATCTGGAACATTTTCTGGAGTGTTCATCCGTTCCCGGGAGTTACTGGCGTCTGACAAGGATGCCGGGCGTGGAAGAACTGAAAAGCTGGATCGCTGAAAATCAGGACGGTTATCTGGCTATGTATTGGAATAATCCGTATGGAGTCCATGCGATCTGCAACGGGAGT
>JAEEGL014731177.1_pt1 | contig 17612 bp, 22 predicted proteins | sample 9134231 | NCBI WGS metagenome assembly JAEEGL01 (sample SAMN16246548, study PRJNA631951) | gut metagenome | biome: gut microbiome; feature: rumen; material: fiber-attached | host: Bos | place: Iran: Karaj | collected 2018-10 | reverse complement strand
TTACATGTGAAAACGCCCAGGGGCGAACCGGGGCGTTTTCAAGTGTTATGAGTGTTTCATGTTCAGATTTCCTTTAGGGGGAGAAATCTGATGTGAGAGGAAAAAAGTCTCGCGAGAGCACGAGTCAGGCGGACATGCTTGCATGTCCATCTGACGATGCTCGCGGGATCAGATAATTCGATGCAAGCAGCGAATTATCTGATATTATATGAATCGACAGTAATTGCCGTATTCACCAACTTAAAGCTGCTCGTCCAGCTTCTTTGCAAGAACCTCGGCAGGCATTGCTCCTGTCAGGGTCTCAACAACTTCTCCCTTTTTGAAGATAAGGAAGCTTGGGATTGACATGATGCCATACTTGGCTGCAAGATCTGAGTTCTCATCTGAGTTAACCTTGCCAACCTTGATCTTGCCGTCATAAGTCTCTGCAAGCTTTTCTACAACGGGCATCATCATCTTGCATGGTCCACACCAGTCTGCGTAGAAATCTACAAGTACGGGAATATCGCTGCCGAGTACTTCGTTTTGGAAATTTGCTTCTGTAAATTTATATTCCATAGTTTGTTCTCCTTTCGGATAGTTTTGTTTTGTGTTGTGGTGTAGTGGTTATGTTCATAACAGTATGATGTCACGAACTTGTTTCTTGATACAATTATATTTAACACAATCTAATCTAATTGTCAACAATTAAATTTTGTGCAGAAGTTATTTGAAGGAGAAAATTTGTCAGTTAGGACCAAATAGGATAAAAAAGCCAAATGGTACTAACTATTATAAAATAGCGCCCGATATTATGCCCAAAAGATAGGACCAGGCGAGGTAAATGTCTCGTCTGGTCCTAATTTGGGTTTTCTCTATGAAATTATCAGCTTATGAGCGCTTATATGTTGGAATAGTCTGCAGCTTGTGAAGATTGAGCCTGTGGAGGCGGTCAATTATCTCCTTTGTAGCCTGGTCCTCAATCTCTCCTGTAAGAACATAACGATCAAGGGTAGCATAGGTGAATCCAAGCTTGTCCTCATCAGACATCCCTGAAAGCCCGTCAGAAGGTGTCTTATGGATCAGTTCTCTGGGAAGTCCGAGGGCATCGCCAATCTGCCTCATCTCACATACGAGATAATCTGAGCAGGGACTGAAGTCTCCGGCAGCATCGCCGTACTTGGTGGAATATCCAACCCAGTCCTCAGACTTGTTGCAGGTATTGGCAACACGGCCGCCATTGTCCAGTGACTGTGCAATAGCATAAAGTGTAGTCATTCTGATACGAGGAGGGGTATTGATAATAGCGTCCTTACCAACTTCAATCCCAGCGGCCCTGAGGGCCTCATACTCCCCTTCAACAGCAGGATTGATATTTACGATGTAGTGCCTGATACCAAGCACTTCCACAACCTTCCTGGAATCAGCGATATCCTTTTGCTCGCCGTTTGGCATCAGGACTCCGACAACTCGCTCTTTTCCAAGAGCCTTACACAGCAATGCAGCAACGATGGTAGAGTCTTTACCTCCGGAAATACCTATTACGGCATTTGCCTGGGGCCCGTTGTTTTCAAACCAGTCCTGTATCCAGCTTACAATCTTTTCAATTTCTTCTTGTGCATTAAAGTCTTTCATATCCATTTTCTTCTCCTCTTTCTAAAATAAAATGGACCTTCTATCTCCTTCCCCTTTGTACTGCTCTATCAGGTCACCTCGTGCTGCATTCTCCAGTCTATGCATCTCTGGAGGTAATCTACGTACTCAGGGTTTTTGCACATTCCCTTGCCCTCCACGTCTGAAACCTTTGCCACATCCTGGCCGTTGCATGCTGTGGTCTTCATGACAATGTTAAGGGCAGGAACTTTTGTATCGTTTGCAATATATGTTCCGATTCCGAAAGCTACCTTGGCTCTTCCGTCAAAGTGCTCATGGATCTTGTGCGCTCTTTCAAAATCAAGGCTGTCTGAGAACAGCAAAGTCTTGGTTGTGGGATCGATGCCCAGAGACTTGTAGTGCTCGATCATCTTCTCGCCCCACTCGATGGGGTCTCCACTGTCGTGACGAACACCGGAGAACAGTGTTGAATAGGTCAGCTGGAAGTCACGAAGGAAGCAGTCTGTGGTGATGGCATCTGTAAGCGCTGTTCCGTTTAAGATACCGTATTCCTTTACCCAGTAATCAAGGGCGTACCAGTTGGAATATGCAGGGTTGTGCTTGTGATTGCCCTGACCAACGCACATGATCCACTCGTGAGCCATGGTTCCAACGGGGTTAACCTGAAGCTTTTTTGCCAAAAGAACGTTTGAAGTTCCTACAAATACTGACCTGCCAAGGTTAGCATTCTTGAGCTTCATAACGGCCAGCTCCTGAGCTTCAGCAGATAAACGCCTCCTTAGTCCGAACTCTGAGAAGGCTCCGATATTGTATGTTCCATCTGTCAAAAGAGCTATCTTTGCATCGAGCTTTTCCTCAAAGGATTCCATAAGCTCATCATAATCATAAGCCATTCTGAAATATACTTCGTTGACGATGGCCAGAGTAGGGATCTCATACATTGAAGTATTGAGCCAGGTTCCGTTGGTCTCGATGGCAAGTCCGCACTCTGCATCGGTTGTAATGGTGAAGTCTTCATATCTTGGGTGCCACAGACGAAGAAAATCCACATATGATTTCTTGATCCACTTAATGCCTGCAAGGTAGTTAAGCTCATCCTCTGTGAAGTTAAGGTCACAGTAGAGATAGATCTGTCTCTTTATCTCGTCCACCATCTCCTTTGTGAAGTGCACGTCCTTGTTGCGGCACTTAAAGGACCAGGTGGTGGTGTAGTCCGGGAAGTTGTGGTAGATTGCCTGACCCATTGAAAATTTGTAAAGGTCGGTCTCAAGTAAGCTGTCAATAACTGGATTCATTGGATCCTCCTCAAGTTTTCCTGTCTTACGCAGGTATTGTTCAAAAACAAAATTGATGTCGCCAAGGTGGACCTGCGGATTGTTTCTGATCTGGGTCCCGCTGGCTTTTATCACAGTGCGGTCCACAAGGATGAATTTATGGTCAGGGTAGATGGGCTGTAGTTTTTCAACGTAAGGAGGTTCTCCTGTGTACCAGGTAAACTCCGCCGAGTCAGGCTCAATTCCTGCAGAGAGGAACAGCTCTTTTCCCCAGGCAACCCAGTTCTCATGGGTGAAGGTGCCATCAAGGCCGATCTTCTTGTCATCAATAAGCCCCACGATCACACGCGGATTGTCCCTGAAGATCTCTTTTACCAGTTTGTAGCGCATGGTAAAGGGGAGAAAGTCCTTGCCACGGTCCTGCTGATAGCCGCATACGGCGATTATCATACGATCATTCTCTGAGAGGGCTCTCTCTATCAAAGACTCATGACCTTTGTGAAGGGGAATAAAACATCCGAAAACAATTCCTATTTTTTCCATAATTCCTATCCTTATCTGCACCCCATTGTGCTTTAACGAGTATACCACAATTCTAAGTTCGAAAAAACAAAAGAAAACATTAATATAAGAAGACACTACATCTTGTGGTGATTTGTTTTTGGGTGTGTTTTTTATGATTTTGGATGATTTTTGCCAAAACCCGCATAAATACTGGGGTTAAGGCTTCTCGCATCATACTTTTATAATTCTTTGTTCATAACCTCTTTATAAATGATTTCATAGCAAACGTTTTCTTTAGAATCCCTTAACAATCTTCATTATAGCTTCATCATATTCATTTTCTTTTAAGCTGAATCTACAAAAATCGGCCACTTGTATGATTATTCGTATGATTATTAGACATGTACCATAATAAATAAAGGCAGAAGAGGTGATTGCCATGAAAAAACACAAAGGTACATTCATCGTAAAAGTTGACAACTACCAAAACGGCACCTGGCAAGGCTGCGTCACCTGGGCTGAAGAGAACATCACTGAACATTTCAGGAGCAGTCTTGAACTCATAAAGCTCATTGATGAAGCGGTAAACTCCGGTGCCATATATCAGCAGATTCCGGGAGACAATGTCTCCGCAGGCTGAATAAACCGGTAGATGGCCGGGCAACCTGAAAAAGACAACAAATAAAACACAGCAAAATTCTTGTGAGGGAGGAATCAGCTATGTTTAGAAAATGGAACAGGATTTTTCATTTATACTTGCAATTGCTCTTATAGCAACCACTTTTCACAGTGATCTTGCAACAATAAGAGTTTTCGCTGACGACGCACCGGCGGTTGATGTACCTGCATCGGAGTACGGTTACAGCAGTAACCGCCAAGGCAGATGAGCTTATCATCAAGGATGGTACAGGAAATAACGTAACAGGTAAGCTCAATATTACTTATAAGAACGGCAAGATCATAGTAAATCCTGCTTCTTACACTATTGAGACTTACTCGGCAGAAAAGGTTTACGACGGATCGGCACTTACAGCAGGTGGAAAGATCACAGGCCTTGTTAACGGCGAGACAGTAACCTTTACTACAACCGGTTCACAGACTAAGCCGGGCAGCAGCTGCAAAGGCTGTAAAGAGTGCTCTTACAGGTGTTATCGAGAGCCTGGTTCCTGGATCCACAGCAGGAGCTTCTGATGGAACAGCTGAAAAGAAGGTTGAGATCAACGGAGTTACCTACAGGGTTAGCGGACTTTCTGTAAACACAGCAGAAAGAGAAGCAGGCACATATGATCTTGCTATATCAGGAACACTTAAGATCATAGATGAAGGCAACAACAACGTTACTGACCAGCTCATCTTTAAGACACAGATTGGACAGCTTACCATAACTCCGATGCCTATCAGAGTTGAGTCTGTATCTGCAGAGAAGGTATATGACGGAACACCTCTTACAGACCACACAATACTTACAGATAAGTACTGGGGCACAGGAGATGATGTAAGCTACGTGGTAACAGGAACACAGACCCTGGTTGGATCAAGTGATAATGCCTTTGAGATCGTGGGCGACGGCGTTGACTTTAAGAGGAACTACATTATTGATAAGAGGGTAGGAACTCTGACAGTTAAAGACAACACCACACCCGGCGGTGGCGGTGATCCAACTCCTGGTGGCGGCGATCCAACCCCTGGTGGCGGCGATCCTACACCCGGCGGCGATCCTACACCCGGCGGTACAACCCCTACACCTGGCGGCACAACAACTATAGCTGACGGCACAACAACTATAGCTGACGGTGTAACACCTCTTGCAGCAACACCTGGCGCAACAGGCACAGCTCCTGACGGAGCAGTTCTTGGAGCATCAAGAAACCGCGACGGTGCAGCAGTTCTTGGAGCAAGAAGAGGAAGAACTGAAGATACAGCCAACAGAACAGCAAGGATCCTTATAATGATCATTGCAGCCGGAATTGCAGCTATACTTGCTGCAACAGGGAAAAAGAGCGAGGAAGAAACTTAAGTAAAGATCATGGAAGTTGAACCTCCACATAGTATATAGAATGGGCCCCGTGTTCTTTATGACGCGGGGTTCATTCTTTGCATGTTTTTCGCAATTGCACATTTGACTATGGTATACTAAATTATGATTATCGAGTTTTTTAAAAGAAGGAATTTGGCGCGGATTATGAGTGAATCAAAGCAGATGCTTTTTGCCAGAAATCTTATATGTGTTTGCATCGATGATAACAAGGATGCCGACTATCAGGGGCGTATTTTCCATCAGTATGCGGATGAGCCTATAGAATTTGGCGGGATTTCCCAGATGATCCTGGAGATGGAGAATCTTTTCGACGAGTGGGATTTCCCTCAAAGGGGGCTGGCAGAGCGCAAGTTCGACAAGAAGCGGGAGGTTCACAAGAGACCTCCGGTTAACCAGGACGACGACAGGCTTAAGATAGAGATCATCTCTGATACCCATGGAGTCCGCAATGTTCAGAACAAAAAGGGCAGGCTGGGTACCTTTGCGGTTCAGGTGGTATTCAGGCAGGATGCTTCCTGGCAGGGGCACGTGATCTATCAGGAAGAGAATGAGAAGCTTGATTTTAAGAGCGCGCTGGAACTAATTAAGATTATAGACAGGGCTATGACCAAGTGAAAAAAGAGAAACACACGAAAAAAATATTACTTTTCCTGAGCATATTGCTGGTGGTTACCCTTGTGGGCTCGTTCGTGGGCTTCAAGATCTACACCAGCAATTATTATGCTGCGGATCAGGCTACAATCGAGGATATCAGAGATCATGTGGGGGATAAGGTTATTTCCTTTACGGACCTTCGGGGAACGGTATTTATGCCATCGGACCTTGATGTGAAGGCAGTTATCATTTTTTATCCCGGCGGAAAGGTTGAGTTTTCGGCCTATGGCGGACTGATGTACGAACTGGCAGATAAAGGATATCTGTGCGTGATCCCCAAAATGCCGGAAAATCTGGCGGTTCTGGGAATTGATGTGATAGATGACCTTCGAAAGACCTATGCCGATGAGATGGTGATTGTGGGAGACGTTGACTGGTATCTTGCAGGCCATTCCCTTGGAGGAGCTGCAGCTGCCAAGTATCTGGCTGGGAAGGCAGAAAAAAATGGAAGTACCGGCGGTGATAGTCAGGTCAGCGGTGCAGGCGATGATGAGAATGGCAGTATAAGTGCGGAAGAGATTGCTGCTGCAGGTAATACTGCAAATGGCGGATTTAAAGGGCTCATCCTCTGCGCATCCTATCCTGCGGATGATCTTTCTGACACAGGGCTCAGGTTATTGTCTATATATGGATCAAATGACGGCGTAATAAACGCTGAAAAATATAATGAGTGCAAGGCAAACTGGCCGCAGGATTCCACCGAGCAGATAATTGAGGGTGGAATACACAGCTACTTTGGCTGCTATGGTATTCAGGATGGGGACGGAGTTCCTGAGATATCCAATCAGACGCAGCTAAATACCACTGCCAAGCTCATTGATGATTGGATAAGCAAGTAGGGAGGAATTTATGGATTTTAGTATTTCAGAAGTTTTTGTAAGAAGCGTGACTGTTGAGCTTGATTCAGAGAGCATTTTCAGGCAGGACGCTGAATTTGACGTGTATATCAATGGGGAAAAGAGCCTTAGGACCGACAGAAATGTTTTTTCCGTAATGGGTCTTTTGCCTGATACAAAGTATGTGATTAAGGTTGAGGATGGGGATGGTTCTTTTTGCGAAAAAGAGTTTGTGACAAGGCATGAGTCTGTACTTCTTGATGTAACTGAATTTGGTGCAAAGGGAGATGGAAAGACTCCGGCAGCTGCAGCGATCCAGGCTGCCATAAGCTGCTGTCCCAAGGACGGAACAGTTTATCTGCCTGAAGGTGACTACTACTGCACACCACTTTTCTTAAAGAGTGATATGACCCTGTGGCTGGATGAAGGGGCAAGGATCCTTGGAGATACAGACAGAACCCACTATCCTATACTTCCCGGGATGACCAGGACAACAGATGAAAAGGATGAGTACAATCTTTCAACCTGGGAGGGAAACCCTCTTACGAGCTTTGCTTCGCTGATAACGGCCATAGACGCAAATAACCTTGATATCATAGGCCCCGGAACCATCGATGGCAACGCCCAGAACTCCGACTGGTGGAAGGATGCCAAGAAGAAACGCATAGCCTGGAGACCAAATGATCTTTATCTGGTCCGCTGCAAGGGGGTAAGGGTACAGAACGTGACTATACAGAATTCACCCTGCTGGACCGTGCATCCCTACTACAGCGATGATCTGGCTTTTCTTAATCTGTACATTCATAATCCTTCGGATTCTCCAAATACCGACGGGCTGGACCCCGAGAGCTGCAGCAATGTGAGGATCCTTGGAACAGTGATTTCCGTAGGCGATGACTGCATAGCCATTAAGAGCGGCAAGTATTACATGAGTCTTAAGCATCACAAGGTTACTGAGGATGTAGTTATCCGCAACTGCAAGTTTGAAAGAGGTCACGGCAGTGTTACTGTGGGCTCTGAGATAGCAGGCGGGGTAAAGAATGTGAGGGTTTCCCGGTGCATATTTGACGGCACAGACAGGGGACTTCGCATAAAGACAAGGCGTGGCCGCGGTGAGAGATCCGTGCTGGATGATATTCTTTTCGAGAATATAGATATGAGCGGGGTTCACATGCCCTTTACTGTAAATATGTTTTATTTCTGCGATCCTGACGGCCATACTGATTATGTCCAGAATCAGGAGCCGGCGCCTGTGACTGAGATGACTCCGGCTATTGGGACCATTGGCGGACGAAATATTAATTGTCAGGGAGTCAGCGCCTGCATGCTTTGTGCTGTGGGACTTCCTGAGAGCCCTATCGGAAAGCTTGTATTTGAGGATATTAAGGCTTCATTTTTGCCGGAGGCCGAGAGGGTTCCCGAAAGGCCTGTAATGATGGACAATTTTGATGAGATGAGCGGCCGCAGCATTTATGCCAAGAACGTAAAAGAGCTGATGCTAAAGAACGTGGAGATAGCGGGAGCTGCAGATAAAGAGCCTGAGCTTATAAACGTTTCGAGCCAGCAGCTCTACGAGGTGAAGTACTGCTGAAGGTGGCGAAATGGCGGGTAAGTTGCAGTAGTTTTAGTGCGTCAGGGACGTGGAGAAGGTGGATATAAATGCTTGAGATACATGTAGAGAAAAGCGGCGGAGATTTTTCATCGGTGCAGGAAGCCATAGAGGCAGTTCCCTTCGAGGAGAGCGCAAAGATCATGATAGGTGAAGGCATCTTTCGCGAAAAGCTCTTTTGCGAGAAAAGAGATATAACCTTTGTCGGAGCGGGAATTGATAAGACAGTTATTGATTTTGACGACTATGCCAACGAGATAATGCCTGATGGCTCAAAACGTGGAACTTTCAGGAGCTATACGGCATTTTTGGGTGGCAGGAGGGTTAACGTTCGGGATATGACCATAAAAAACAGCGCGGGAGATGGCCGTGTGGTTGGTCAGGCTGTGGCTGTTTATGCAGATGCGGACCTGTGCCTGTTTGAGAATGTTGAGATGAACGGCTGCCAGGATACGCTTTTCTGTGCTCCGCTTCCAAGGGCTGAGAGACAAAAGAAGGGCTTTTTAGGCCCAAGGGTCATGACAGAAAGGCGGCTTACCAGGCAGTATTACAGGAATTGTATTATTACCGGGGATGTGGACTTTATCTTTGGTGGAGCTGATGCAGTGTTTGATGATTGCAGGATCATTTGCAATGACAGGATGCACGGAGGCAGCCACGAGAAGGCGCTAAGCGGCAATCTTGACAAGGATCAGATTGATGTCACCGAGCGCCTTGTAAATGGATACGTAACTGCGGCCTGTGGCAGGAAGGAAGATCTGGGATTTGTCTTCAGAAACTGCTATATAGGCGGCGCAGCAGGCTGTGAAAAGGGCAGCGTTTTCCTGGGAAGGCCCTGGAGGGAAGAAGCCAGGACTGTGTTCCTTGATTGCTCATGTGATGAGAGCATTGCGCCTGAGCGCTTCTCCGGTTGGGGAGGCATCACCAAGGAGGAGCCCGAGACCTTTTATGGAGAGTATGGGACTGTGATTGCCTCTGACGATGGAGGTGGCGCGGGTGATCCGGCAGTGACTATTGCCGGAGAGGGCCTTGGGCGTGGGAAGGCCGGTGATAGAAAGCCTGCAGATCTTTCTCGGAAGAATCCCTGGGTTCGTGACATCGACGAGGCACTGGCTGAGGAGCTGTCTGCCAGGGCAGATGAGGTTGTGAAGACGTGCCTGTTGGGCAAAAGCATATAATTTATGAAAAATGCAGAAGGTTCAAAATGCATGAAAAAGACATATAAAAAATCCCTGAAGAAGGGAGGTTTATATGATTCTATAAAAAAGAAGAGCCTGGCGTTAGTGCTAGCCCTGTCACTATGTCTGGAAATCGTGGGATGTGGCGGGAATACTGTTGTACAGAGAGATGGCGCCAGCTTAGAGTTCCAGGTGGAACAGACCTCTGATGACGCAGAGACGAGCCTGAATGAAGACGGAGTATACACCACTAAGGAAGATGTGGCTCTGTACATCCACACCTACGGAAGACTTCCTCAGAACTTCATCACCAAGAAGGAAGCAAAAAAGCTTGGCTGGAGCGGCGGTTCACTGGAAGAATATGCACCCGGAATGTGCATTGGCGGGGATTATTTTGGAAATTACGAGGGCCTGCTTCCGGAAGATAATAACTACCGGGAATGTGACATAGATACCTTGGGCAAAAAAAGCCGCGGAGCGAAGCGGATCATATATTCGGACGATGGCTATATCTATTATACAGAGGACCACTACGAGAGCTTCGAGCTCCTCTATGAGCCGTAATGTGATGCTTGCCGGGGAGAGTTGGGGACTGATGAACTGGCAACATAATCGGAGTAAGCTATGGGACAGGTATTTTATTTAGACCTAAAAGGAATATCTTCAAAGGATGAGCTCCATGCTCTTGTTAGAAAAGAGCTGCCGCTTCCGGACTATTATGGGGACAATCTGGATGCCCTGTACGATATACTTACTGAACAGGGCGAAGGCTGGAATATCATATTCTACAATTGTTCCCGAAGACAGGAAAGAGATGACGAAGAGATAACGGGCGATATTAAAAAATATTTGCAAAAGCTGGAGAAGATGACCGCAAAGGCGGTCAAAGAATGTGATAACCTGCAGGTCAGATTCTTTCCATAAAAAATGTATTTGACAGTTATGGTAAATTTCTTTAATATACTTGTATTGATGAGAGGGAGTAGCTGGTTGGCACTTGTGCCGGCGGTCGAGCCCGTCAGGACGATGCGGATGCATCCGAGCTCGGCATAAGGTTTATTACTTTACTGACAGCAAGACTTTTGTCATAGCAAGGGCTATGATGAAGGTCTTTTTTGTTAATTACAAGACTTTTCCCCTTGTGTGATCAACGGATAAATTGGAGGAAAAAAGAATTGAAAACACTTGCTATTATTTTGTTTGTACTGATGTATGTTCTTATGATAACGCTTCCCAAGAGGCGTGCAATAGTGGCTCTGGCAACGGCTGTAATATTTGTTGCAACAGGTATCCTGCCACTTGGTCAGGTTTTTGGTGCTATTGACTGGAACGTTCTTATGATGATCTTTGGTACCATGGTCATCGTTGATTATTTTATAGAGTCCAAGATGCCTAATCTTATTGCAGAAAAGCTCCTGGATACAGCTCCTAATGTGATGTGGGTAACTATTCTGATGTCACTGTTTTCGGGAATTATTTCTGCATTCATCGACAATGTGGCAACGGTTCTCATGGTTGCACCTGTTGGTCTTGCAATCTGCAAAAAGCTTAAAATATCACCTGTTTCTATGATCATATGTATTGCGGTATCTTCTAATCTTCAGGGAGCAGCAACACTGGTTGGTGATACAACATCTATCATGCTGGCTGCTGCAGCCAAGATGGACTTTAACGATTTCTTCTGGATGCAGGGCCACCCAGGAATCTTCTTCGCCGTAGAGCTTGGTGCCCTTGCAACGGTTCCTATTATGATGTGGATGTTCAGGAAGGACAAAGAGCCTGTAAGTAATGAGGAGCACACAACTGTAACGGATTATGTTCCTACGATCATGATGCTTGGTCATGTTGTACTTCTGGTATTTGCTTCCTTTATCCCAAACAAGCCTGATGTTACAAACGGTGTGATCTGTATGGTATGCGGAATCATCAATATTGTTTGGGAGATCTTTTTATCGAAGGGAACAGACAGTATGTGGCATTCCCTTAAGGCTATCGACTATGACACAATGCTGCTCCTTGCCGGATTGTTCTGTGTAATTGCAGGTATCACAAATGTTGGCATTATCGATGAATTTGCAAATCTCATTGCATCCAGCGGAAAAGGCAATGTTTTCCTGCTTTATACGATCATAGTATTTGGCTCGGTGGCAATTTCGGCATTTATAGATAATATCCCTTATGTGGCGACCATGCTGCCGGTTCTGGCATCTCTTTCAGGTGTTATGTCAGTAAGCCCGCTTCTTTTATACTTTGGACTTCTTATTGGTGCTACACTTGGTGGAAATCTCACACCAATCGGCGCTTCAGCCAATATCGCAGGCGTGGGTATGCTCAGAAAAGAGGGATACGAGGTATCCTTTGGAGACTTCTTGAAGATTGGTGTGCCATTCACGTTAACTGCAGTATTTGTGGGATATCTTTTCATCTGGATCGTATATGCATAAAAAAGTTCTTGCGGGAGAAGTGGCCGTGATGTAAAATGATTTTGCGCAATTTATTTTTGGTTATTTAGGAGTAATAAAATGGGTTCATTAAAGGATTTATTCTTTGGAAGTGATACAGAAAGAGAGGCAAGTAATATGGCAAGTGAAGAGATGAAGAACGAGAACGCTCAGGCAAGTGGCGATCCTATAGATTCCAGCATGCTTGTTGGCGATATTATCAGACAGCATCCGCTGGCAGCACAGTTCCTTATGGAGTGCGGAATGGGATGTATTTCATGTCCTGCATCACAGATGGAGTCTCTGGCTGAGGCATGTGCTGTACATGGCATCGATGGTGATGAAATAACAGATGCGCTCAATGACTACCTGCTTGAGCACAATGCGTAAGAACGAGTAATAATTCATATAGAAAGAGCCAAAAGATATAGGCAGGTATTTGCTTCAAAGGCTGAAGCATAGATTATCCAATCATAACAGATGTTTCTGAATGAAAAATAGCGCAAAAAAACGACTGCCAAATGGCACCCGCTCTTTTGCGCTATATTTGATCCTACCTTTTATGCGTACAGGTCAACTGCGCTGCCGCTCATGCCATAGCTTAAAGCCTCTGAGTTTTGCGCATAGCCTGTTGTCATACCCTGGAATTTGGAAGCTACGTCATTGTATATGCGGTTGGCTTCCTGATTTTTCTTGACTGAATTGATTGAGAGAGCAAGAGGATCGTTTTCCTCATCAGCCTTTGGGATTTCCTGTGCGTTGGGATATATCACAGGGGGCACGTTCATGATGGCGTTAGACATTCCTGTCTCTACAAAAGCATCTGATACCGATGCCTCATTCTTAACGCTGTAATTCATAGGCTGGATGAAGTTCATTCCATATGCACTTCCGATACCGCCGATCGATAAGCTCATTCTTTTCCCTCTCGATGACGCGCTGAGGGCAACAATTTGGACCCCCACGCGCAGTCATCTAAAAAACCGCAAACTACCTTTATAACTTTAGCTTGTATTGAAATGGTACATCTGAAGGCGCCGGGATTCAATTATGAGAGTGGGAAATATGTATAAAATAATAATAAAATCGCCACAAAAGGCTTAAACAGGCCTGATGTGGCGATTACTTATGAAGGTCAGATGTTTTCAACTGCTCTGAATTCATCAAACTGTGGATCTTCTACGAAGTCCATAATGAGATTAAGTGGTGTGAGGCCAATAGCCTCGTGATGGATCTGCTGCTTGATGACCATCTTCTCATAGGTGGAGAGCAGTTTAAACTCAGGGTGAGTTTTTTCGTACTTCTCGTTGAGCTGGTCAAATAAGTTATACTCCGGATCACCCCACGCAAATACTTCGGCTGTCTTCAAATTAGGTTTGAACGGAGAATATTGCAGCTGGTTAGTCGACATAATCAGGAGCTCCTTTCTCTTGGCTAAAAATGAAGTTGCATATCCGAAGGATAAAATTACCCCTCCACAGTATAATAGCACATTTATAAACAAAATTTCATAAAAATTTAACATTTTACGATATTATATTTCATTCCGCTTTGTTTTTGTAAAAATGAAGTGGTACTATTGAGCTATGGAAGAGAAAAATAACCCGATAAATACAATAATTGAACACATTCCGGATCTGGATATCATTGGAAGATGCAAGGTGCTGCTTCGCTGGGTGATACTTGGAGGCATGACAGGAACCATAGTTGGTGCCATTGGAGCTATGTTTTCCAAGGCTATCGGACTGGCAACAGCCTTCAGGACAAGCCATGACCTTATAATACTGGGGCTTCCGGCAGCAGGCCTTCTGATTGTCTTTTTATACAGGCTCTGCAAGGATTATGAGGATAAGGGAACCAATCTTGTCATCAAATCTATCCAGGAAGGGGAGAACCTTCCTATAGCAAAGGCGCCGCTGATATTCATTTCAACCACCCTGACCCATCTTTTTGGCGGATCTACAGGGCGTGAGAGCGCAGCTCTTCAGATGGGCGGCAGCATTGGATACAATCTGGGCAAGCTTTGCAGGCTTAAAGAGGGCAATGTCAAGATAATGACCATGTGCGGAATGAGCGCAGCTTTCTCTGCACTGTTTGGTACACCAATGACCGCTGCATTTATGGCTATGGAGATAGAAAACGTAGGAGTGATGTACTATTCTGCATTGGTACCTTGCGTAATTTCTGCGTTGACAGCCCAGGGAGTGGCGGAATTCCTTGGAGCAACAGGAGAGCAGTTTGCAGTAAATATCGTTCCTGAGCTCAATATTTATCACGGAGTTTTCACCGGGCTTTTGGCGCTTTTATGCGCCCTGGTAAGCGTGCTGTTCTGCTCAGTACTTAAATATGCCGGCAAGACTTATAAAAAAGTTTTCACCAATCCTTATATCAGAGTGTTTGTGGGCGGATGCATTGTTGTAGCCCTCACATTCCTGTCCGGTACAGGATATTATAACGGCGCGGGAATGAACGTCATAGAAATGGCTATTAAGGGAGATGCGCCAACCTGGGCGTTCCTTCTTAAGATCATATTTACAGCACTGACTTTGGGGGCGGGCTTTAAAGGCGGTGAGATCGTGCCAGCGCTGTATATCGGAGCTACTTTTGGATGTCTGTATTCGCAGATCTTTGGCTTTGATCCTGCTCTGTGTGCAGCCATCGGGATGGGAGCGCTTTTCTGCGGTGTTACCAACTGTCCTATATCATCGCTGCTGATATGTTTCGAGCTCTTTGGCTTCAAGGGAATGCCATATTACCTTATTGCCATTGCTTTAAGCTATACATTTTCAGGTTATCACAGCCTCTACAGCAGCCAGAAGATCATGTATTCCAAGTTCCACAACAAGTATGTAAACAGGGAAACCAAGTGATATGAAAAAAATAAAGACAGCACTGCCGGCTATTTTGGCGGTAGTGCTTTTGTATGCTTTTCTATATATAGTTGGCATTGGCTGTCCCATCAAATATCTGACAGGGATTTCCTGCATGGGATGTGGAATGACCAGGGCTTACATATTGCTTTTGCGACTGGATTTTGCCGGTGCATTTACATATCATCCGTTATTTATTGTGCCGGTGTTTGCTGTGATCTTCTGGTTTTTCAGGAAGAGATTATCTCGAAAGCTCGTTAATTTTTTATTATTTACAACCATAGCCCTCTTTTCTATAATATACCTATTGAGGCTCTTTGACCCTGCAGATACTGTGGTAGTCTTTAAACCTGCAGAAGGAGCCATTTATAAAGGTTTGAAAATCATAACTGGGTTATTTGGGGATTAAGTATATCTGTCTGTGGTCATAATCCCTTTCGACGAGGTTAAGCGCAGCCTCGAGGAGAAAGGGATTATGAACACAGGCAGTTTTGAAACACTAAAAAACGGAGGATTTGAAAGAATGTTTTGTGAGAATTGCGGAACACAGCTAGAGGACGGATCCAAGTTCTGCCCAAACTGTGGAGCTCCTGTTAACAACAGTGGGGAGATAAAAGGCTTTGTCTATAATGAGAATGCCGTAACTGATGCAAACCAGAACCTTGGATATGATCAGGGGGCAAATATAAACCAGAATTCCGGTTATTATACAGGTTCCGGTGCAGGTCAGCAGGTGTTCGTCCCTCTTAGGACAGACAGGAGCCTTCTTGTATTTGTACTTCTTGGGCTTATTACTTGTGGAATATATTGTTATGTGTTCATGTACTATATGATAAAGGATGTAAATATAGCCTGTGAAGGTGACGGAGACGAAACACCAGGACTTCTCATGTTCATTCTTTTGTCTTTGATAACATGCGGAATTTATTCATTTGTCTGGTACTACAAGATTGGGGACAGACTTGCAAGAAACTGCCAGAGATATGGTTATACGGTTACAGAGAATGGCACTACTGTACTTTTATGGTTCTTTTTCGGGATGTGGCTGTGCTGCGTCGGACCATTTATTGGATGGAATATTCTGATCAATCATACAAATATGGTATGTGCGGGTTACAACAGAGAGCACGGGATAGTGCAGTAAATAAATAGAAAAATAGTTCTTTTCACCCCGGGATGGACACGCATCCTGGGGTTTTTTTATGTCATAACATCAGTATTCAACTACTTTGCGTGTTTCACGGCCTGTGAACGCTGCAACCTCACAGTATACGCGAAACCGAAAACTAATTAACGTTTAATACAAGATTGCATTAATGTTTCATGAAGCGTAGAATTAATTTATAGGGGGGATAAAACTTCATGCTCAAATTTGCTTATGTGGGGATGGCCTTTTCGCTTGTTTTCTACGTAGTATTTGGCTTAGCTGTGCGCTTCATGGAGTTGACTGACAAGGCCAGGAATAAGGCAAGGCTAGTAATTCTGATTACTTCCATGATCTTTTTCACAATATCAGGTACCACCGCCGGAGTCCTAAATCTGAAAATAGGGCTTATGGTCTATGGCATAGGGTTCCTTATTATCTCTGCCGCTTCGGCATTCATCGTGATTTCCATCTTTGTTGAACTTCATCAGATCAATGCCAGGGTGCGTATGCGCAGATTTATGGTTCTTTTTGATATCGTTGACAGATTTATCAACGAGGGCAAGACCAGGGATGAGATCTTTGAGTATCTGACCAAGATCCAGAAGCTCACATCCAGGGAGGCTTCGGATTTCCTTGAGTTTATTTCAGATCCTCACAACCATCAGTTTTTGTCCGACGTTAACAGCCAGATTCAGGAGGCCAAGCTGATGCAGAAGGCAGAGAGAGACTTTTACAGATAAAAGAGATTTACCTGCGCTTACTTAAAGGGTAAGCGCTTTTTTTATGTAAACTACACTTTTTGACTTTAAAGTATTGACTTTTTACTATAAATAATTAAACTTGAAATATATATAATTGTATACAAATATACAAAACGAGGAGGACATGAATTATGAAGAAGTTTAACAAAGTATTCAGTGCTGTTATTGCTTCAGCAATGGCTCTTTCACTTCTTGCAGGTTGTGGCGATACAGCTGCAAACAGTGCAGGTGGAAGTGATACCTTCAAGATTGGTGCTATCGGACCTCTTACCGGAGCTGCTGCAGCTTATGGTAACGCCGTAATAAATGGTGCACAGATCGCTGTTGATGAGATCAACGCAGCAGGTGGTATTAACGGATATCAGATCGAGTACAAGTCAGAGGATGACGAGCTCAATGCTGAGAAGTCAGTTAATGCATACAATACTCTTAAGGACTGGGGTATGCAGCTCCTTGTTGGTTCAACAACATCTGCCTGCTCAATCGCAGTTTCAGAGAACACCAAGAACGATAACATGTTCCAGCTTACACCTTCAGGATCAGCTGAGGATTGCGTTAAGTATGACAATGTATTCCGTGTATGCTTCTCAGATCCTAACCAGGGTATTGCTTCTGCTCAGTATATCAGCGATCATAACCTGGCAACAAAGGTTGGTATCATCTATGACAACTCAGACGTTTATTCTTCAGGTATCTACCAGAAGTTC
>JAEEGL012888344.1_pt1 | contig 17612 bp, 18 predicted proteins | sample 9134231 | NCBI WGS metagenome assembly JAEEGL01 (sample SAMN16246548, study PRJNA631951) | gut metagenome | biome: gut microbiome; feature: rumen; material: fiber-attached | host: Bos | place: Iran: Karaj | collected 2018-10 | reverse complement strand
GACATCCGCACCGCCGAGATGCCCAAGGCTGTTGATAATACCTACCCCGCAGTGAACATAGCTTGCGCGAACGAGCTCAGCCGCATCTTTCGTCCGGACAATATCGATCTTTCCTAGATCACCAAGATTTGCAATATGCACCCTCGCGTAAACATACTGCAGCCCGGACCTGGAGTAGGTGGTCACTGTATCTCTGTTGACCCTTGGTTCTTGGTGGGTGACTATCCCCAGCTGGCTAAGGTGATTGATGAGTCCATGAAGACCAATGACTATCAGCCTGTTTTCGTGCTCGAGCGCATCCACGAGATTATGGAAGAGCACAACATCACTGATAACCGTCGTGTTGGTCTCTATGGTTTGACTTATAAGGAAAATGTTGATGACATCCGTGAGAGCCCCACATTGCAGATGCTCGACATCCAGGAGCGCCACTTGGCCCGCCCGCTCAAGACCTTTGACCCCTTCTTTACTCAGAAGGAGATTGTGAAGAATCAGATTCTGGACTTTGACCAGTTCCTCGATGAGGTAGATATGGTCGTTATCATGGTAAAGCACGACCACATCAAGCAGAATTGGGACAAGCTGAAGGGTAAAGTAATCCTTGATTGCCACAACATTTGCCCGTTAGAGGGAGTATATCATATTTAAACAAAAGGATTTCTGGCTGCACAGGTGGAACAACAGTTCGCAGTTCGATACTGCCTGCCAGAACTTAGATTAATAAAAATACTGAGTTATGAAAGGCATTGTTCTCGCCGGAGGTTCTGGCACAAGACTTTACCCTATTACAAAGGGTGTTAGCAAACAATTGCTTCCTATCTATGATAAACCAATGGTTTATTACCCTATTTCTGCTTTAATGTTGGCAGGAATAAGGGATATTTTGATAATCTCAACCCCTTATGATCTCCCCGGCTTCAAACGTTTGCTTGGTGACGGCTCTGATTATGGAGTTCACTTTGAATATGCTGAACAGCCTTCACCTGATGGCTTGGCTCAAGCCTTTATCATTGGAGAAAAGTTCATTGGTAACGACTCTGCATGTCTTGTCCTTGGAGATAACATTTTCTATGGTAGTGGATTCACAGGCTTACTACGCAAGGCGGTAGAAGATGCCGAAAAGAACCAGAAGGCGACTGTTTTTGGATATTGGGTGTCTGATCCAGAGCGTTATGGCGTTGCTGAGTTTGATAAGCAAGGTAATTGTCTTAGCATAGAAGAGAAACCTAAAGAACCCAAAAGTAACTATGCCGTGGTGGGTCTCTATTTCTATCCCAACAAAGTAGTGGATGTAGCAAAGCATATCAAACCTTCTGCCCGTGGTGAACTGGAGATTACTACAGTGAACCAAGAATTCTTAAAGGATGGCGAACTAAAGGTACAGGTCTTTGGTCGCGGCTTTGCTTGGTTAGATACAGGTACGCATGATAGCCTTGCAGAGGCCTCCACTTTCGTTGAGGTTATTGAGAAACGCCAAGGTCTCAAGGTGGCCTGTTTGGAAGGTATTGCTTACCGTAATGGCTGGATCTCTGAGGAGAAAATGCGTGAGTTGGCAAAACCCATGCTAAAGAACCAGTACGGTCAGTATCTCCTCAAAGTCATTGACGAGATGAAGGAAGAGATCAATTCAAATACATTACAGCACGTATAAGATGGAAGTAATCAAAACAGCAATAGAAGGTGTACTTATCATAGAGCCAAAAGTATTTGGTGATAAGCGAGGATATTTCTTTGAATCTTTCTCTCAACGAGAGTTTGATGAGAAGGTTGCCCCCATATTAGGACATACCATCAACTTTGTGCAAGACAATGAGAGCATGAGCTCTTATGGTGTGATGAGAGGCCTTCACTTTCAAAAGCCTCCCTACACCCAGAGCAAACTTGTACGTTGCGTAAAGGGTGCTGTTCTGGATGTAGCAGTAGATATTCGCAAGGGAAGCCCCACTTACGGGCAACACGTAGCATTGGAACTGACTGAAGATAACCACCGCCAATTCTTTGTGCCTCGTGGCTTTGCGCACGGCTTTGCTGTACTATCAGAAACAGCTATCTTCCAATATAAGTGTGATGAGTTCTATCATCCTGAGGCTGATGGTGGTATTAGTATTTTGGATAATTCACTTGGTATCGATTGGAGAATTCCTACGGAAAAAGCGAACCTCTCTGATAAGGATACCAAACATGCTTTATTGAAGGACTTTGATAGCCCCTTTGACACTAACGTAAGTCTATATTGATTATGACAATACTTGTAACAGGAGCCAACGGTCAACTTGGCAATGAAATGCGCATTGTTACCAAAAGCTCAAAAGATAAATACATATTCACGGACGTTTGTGATGAACATCCCGAATCAATAGAGATGCTTCACAAACTCGTAGGGGAAGATATTGATACTACAACAACCAAACTTGACATCACCAATCTGGATGCAATCCGTGCAATGGTAAAGGAGAATGATGTCAAAGTGATTGTTAATTGTGCTGCCTGGACTAATGTGGATGGAGCTGAAGATCCTGAAAAATATGATCTCGTTGAGTCGCTAAATGCCAAGGCCCCAGAAAACTTGGCAATAGCTATGAAAGAGGTTAATGGCTTGCTGATTCACATCTCTACTGATTATGTATTTGGTGGAGACCCGTATAACACTCCGTGTAAGGAAAATCAGAAGGGAACACCAACAGGTGTTTATGGCATGACCAAACTTCATGGAGAGCAGGCTATTAAGAATACTGGTGTCGATCATCTTATTTTCCGTACAGCTTGGCTCTATAGTGAGTTCGGTAAGAACTTCTTGAAGACCATGCTTAATCTAACAGCAACTAAACCACAGTTGAAAGTCGTCTTTGATCAGGTTGGCACCCCCACCTATGCTCGTGACCTTGCAGATGCAATACTTGTTGCATTTGAGGACTATAAACTGCCTCTAAACTCTCAACCCTCATCTCTAAACTATGCCAAGACTGGCATTTACCATTTTAGCAACGAGGGTGTTTGCAGTTGGTTTGATTTCACCAAGATGATTGTAGAGTATAGTGGTCAGACTACATGTGATATCCAACCTTCCCATAGTGAAGAGTTTCCCAGTCCGGTAAAGCGTCCTGCTTTCTCTGTTCTTGATAAGACAAAAGTTAAGGAGACTTTTGGAATCAAGGTCCCATATTGGACTGAATCCTTAAGGAAGTGCCTGAAAAATATGAATTCATAAAATATGAATAATCATGAAGCAGTTGCTCAGAGACTTCATACGTCCAATAGGGATGGTATATTATCGCTATTTGTGGAGGAAGAAGAATAGTCACAATACCACTACTGCGATAAATAAGTTTCATCAGGATCACGTAATGGTGGGAAAAGCTACGTATGGTCCTGTAGAGGTGTTATATGATAGCGGGACAGGTAGACTCAAGATTGGTAACTACTGCTCGATAGCAAAGAATGTAAAGTTCCTTTTGGGGGGGGCACATAATTACCGAAGAATTTGCACATATCCCTTTCAAACTAAAATTTATAATGGAAAGGGTGCACTTTCAAGAGATGAACAGATTGATATTATAGTTGAGGATGATGTGTGGATAGGCTATGATTGTATCGTACTTGCTGGTACAAAAATAGGGAAGGGAAGTGTTATAGGAGCAAGATCAGTAGTGACAGGAATTATACCGCCATATTCAGTATATGTGGGGAACAAAGTAATTAAGAAACGCTTTAGCGATGATATTATTAAAGTAATCGAGTCTATTGATTACTCTAGTCTACACCATAGTGTTTCTGATGACTACGAAAAGTACTGTACAGAAGAAGTAAACTTAGGGAATTTGAACAATATAAAAGAGGCTTTTGAAACAAACTTTTAAGAGATGCATAGTATTATTATTACCGGCGGAGCCGGATTTATCGGTAGCCATGTTGTAAGGCTGTTTGTTAATAAATATCCAGAATATAAGATTATTAATCTTGATAAGTTGACTTATGCAGGTAATCTGGCTAACCTCAAGGATATTGAGAGCAAGTCCAACTACAAGTTTGTCAAAATGGATATCTGTGACTTTGAAGGTGTCCTCAAACTCATGCAGGATGAAAAGGTGGATGGCATCATCCATTTGGCAGCAGAAAGCCATGTAGATCGTTCCATCAAAGATCCATTCACTTTTGCTCAGACCAATGTGATGGGTACATTGAGTCTTCTTCAGGCTGCCAAGGCCTACTGGGAGAGCCTTCCAGAAAAATATGAAGGTAAGCGCTTTTATCACATTTCTACCGATGAGGTTTATGGTGCGTTGGAGATGACACATCCAGAAGGTATTGAACCACCCTTTACGACCAAAGCAAGCTCTGGTAAGCATCATCTGGCATACGGAGAGAAGTTTTTTACCGAGGATTTGAAGTACCAGCCTCATAGTCCATATTCTGCTGCAAAGGCTAGCTCAGACCACTTTGTCAGAGCATTCCATGATACTTTTGGAATGCCTACCATTGTGACAAATTGCTCAAACAACTATGGTCCTTATCAATTCCCGGAGAAGTTGATACCTCTCTTTATCAACAACATCCGTCACCGCAAGTCATTACCTGTTTATGGCAAGGGTGAAAATGTCCGAGACTGGCTTTATGTTGTAGATCATGCAAAGGCTATTGATGTGATTTTCCATAATGGTAAGATAGCTGAGACTTACAATATTGGTGGTTTCAATGAATGGAAGAATATCGACATCATCAAGGTGCTTATCAATACTGTAGATAGACTTCTTGGCCGACCTGAAGGTGCAGATATGGACTTGATTACATACGTGACAGATCGTGCGGGTCATGACCTACGTTATGCTATTGATAGCTCTAAGCTCCAGAAAGAACTTGGCTGGGAACCTAGTCTTCAGTTCGAAGAAGGCATTGAGAAGACCGTGAAATGGTATCTTGACAATCAGGAGTGGTTGGACAATGTAACGAGTGGCGATTATCTTAGGTATTATCAATCGATGTATTCTAATAAATAAGAATTATTTTTGAGCCATCGCCTTTTTTGATTCGTTTCATTATACTTTCAACGAGCAATAAATGCCTTCTATTAAAAAGAATTTCTTCTATAGTAGTATTTTAACTACAGCTAATTATATCGTACCACTAATAACGTTCCCTTATGTGTCAAGGGTTCTTGGTGCGACAAATATAGGAATATGCAATTTTGTTGATAGTGTCATCAATTATTTTGTCATATTCTCAATGCTAGGTATTAGTACTATTGGTATTAGGGAAATAGCTGCATGTAAAGGAGATAGGCTGCAACTTTCAAAAACCTTTTCTAGCCTACTCTCAATTAATATCTTTACTACAGTTGCTTTATTGGCAGTTTTAATTGCTGCAACTTTTTTGGTGCCCAAATTTGCGGACTATAAGCAAATGCTATTTGTTGGCTCCTTTAAATTGGTATATAATTGTTTTTTGATAGAATGGTTTTTTAGAGGATTAGAGGATTTTAAGTATATTACAGTAAGAACCATTGCTGTTCGCCTGATTTACGTGATTGCCGTCTTCGTTTTTGTAAGAAAAGCGGATGACTACATATATTATTACATACTAACCACTGCTGTAGTAGTAATTAATGCAGTTATCAATTTGGCATATTCCCATAAATTTGCGCATTTTTCATTCAAGGACCTGTCATTAAAACCGCTTATAAAACCTCTTTTCATATTAGGAATATACAATGTTTTGCTTTCGATGTACACATCTTTTAATGTGGTTTATCTTGGCTTTGTAGGAGGAGATACACAGGTGGGTTATTATACAACGGCAACTAAGATACACTCAATTATTCTTTCGCTTTATACAGCATTTACTGGCGTGATGTTACCTAGAATGTCAGCACTTCTTTCAGAAAAAAAGGAAGACGAATTTAGATCATTAATCCATAAATCCTTTGAGCTATTGTTCTGTTTCGCAATTCCAATTATTCTGTATTCAGTTGTTTTTGCTCATGAAATTATCACTCTTATTTCTGGTACCGGATATGAGCCGGCGGTTCCCTGTTTAAGGATCATCCTCCCTCTTATTTTAATTATTGGGTATGAGCAGATTCTTGTTACCCAAACGCTTGTCCCGATGAAATTAGATAAGGCAATACTGATCAATTCTATCGTAGGTGCTGTTGTTGGGTTAGTAGGCAATATTCTTCTTGTTAATACATTCTATGCAGAGGGTTCCTCGTGGACTTGGGTGTTATCTGAAATTGCAGTGCTTATTTCAGCCCAGTATTTTGTCAGTAAGTATACAGGCATAAAATTCCAGGTGGGAACTTTAACAAAGCATTTATTATTAGGGGCACCTGTTTGTATTGCATTTCTATTTATTTCACAAAGTTCTTTGCAAATCTACTCGAAATTGATAGTATCAGTAATAGTTCTTCTAATGTATTATTATATTGGTTTCTACTATATATTAAAGGTTCCAGTTGTTATAAATGTGGTTAATTCAGTAAGAAAAAAGAAAAAACTAATAAGTTCTGAATAGTAGTGCTATATGATAGATGTTGCTTTTTTAATTCTTAATTATCAGTCTTATACTGATACAATTAGAGTAGTAAAAGAAATACTCAACGACGCTTTTGATTATTATAAATATATGGTTCTGGTCGTTGATAATAACTCACCGAATGATTCTTTCAAGATATTATCAAATGAGTTTGAAGGGGCTGATTGTGTTCATGTTATTCAGGCAGGAACTAACGGCGGTTATGCAAAAGGTAATAATTTTGGCCTAAGGTACCTTCAACATTATTCTCCGATGTATGTCTGTATAATAAATAATGATATTCACTTTTCTTCTCAAACAATATATTGCTTGTTAAAAATATATCAAGAACTTGAGAACCCTTTTATAATATCTCCTGTACAGATACTACCAAGCAGTCAGAAAGCTTCTTTTTATTCTTTAATAAAAATACCATCGCTGTTAGAAGAAATAAGGTCCTATTTTTATTTTTGGAAGTTGAAGGGTCATAAATACTTCTCAAATACTAGCAGGCCCAATATTCAAAGGGTGGAAATAATTCCAGGTGCCTTTCTCTTTTTGGATTTTAAGAATTTTCAGAAACTAGGCTTTTTTGATGAAGATACTTTTCTATTTGGGGAAGAAAAATTGTTGGCAAAGAAGATAAAGGATAATGGATTTTACAATTATATAGTTTTAGATTTGAATTATGTTCATGAGCATTCTAAGACAATAAATTCAGAAGCATCATTGGCTAAACAAAGAAAAATGATTCTGGAAGGTAAACTCATTTACGCCGATAAATATAGAAGATTTCCTTCTTTATCAAAATTTCTAATACAATTGTCTTATTTCTATGGAGCTAAAATTATGGCTAATTTTGTTAGAATTGTGAGAAATACAAAGACTGATAATTGACGATGAAGGATTTTTTTCATATATTTAGTGTAAAAGGCTATCTGCCTGAGTTGTTTGCATCTCTGCTCATTTGTTATAATACAATACCAATGGCAGTCAACTTTACTGGCGTTGTCCCTATATCAATATTATTATTATATTCCCTTTTTCAGTTGTTTGTACTTAACAGAAAGATACCAATATTTGAAAAAAAATCAGTATTCTTAACGTATGTTATTATAATATGGTTTTCTATTTCCTTTGTTATTGCTGTATATGATGCCCCTGTTTTTCATTGCTTAACATCATTCGTGTGTTTTGGAATTCCTTTCTTGTTTTTTCCTATTTATAGGCTTAATGTTGAGAAGATTTGTAGCTTTATTTTTGCAATAGGAGTTTTGTTTCTTCCTTTTTTTGCAACGTATGATTACGGTTTCTCAGTAACAGAAGGAGGCGAGGATGTCAACACTGGGTCTTTAATGTCGGTCTCTTATATTATGCTACAGTACCTCTTTGCTTCTTTCTATTTCGTAATTAGTAAAAGGTCAATAACCACAAGATTAATTGCAACAATTGTCTTTCTTATATATGCTTTTATATTCGTAGTAGTATCAGCGCGAGGTGCAATTGTTGCCGTAGTCTTCTTTTTGGTTTTAAATTTTGTCGTTTATCCTCCCAATAAGTATGCTAGAATTCGTCGTTTTGTCTTAGCGACTTTGGGTATTGCCTTTTTTGTTTTGTCTTTTGAACCAATCATTAATTATCTATACGAATCATTGGAGCGTAATGGCTACTCTATTGTCGCAATAGGCAGACTTCATTACACCTTAGAGCATTCTTACGATTTAACCTCCGGTAGAACAGAGTTAATAGACATAGGAATCAAAGAATTTTGGAACTCTCCAATTTGGGGCAATGGTGTTGGAAGCTTTAATAATTATTCGGGTGCATACCCCCATAATCTATTCGTTCAGGTGCTCCAGGAAGGAGGAATCCTATTTGCTATTCCATTATTTCTGATATTAGCTAGAGGAGTATTGTTTTTACTTAACTGTAAGATTAATAATCCTTACTATAAATTCTATTGCATTGTATTTTGTGCCGGAATAATACAACTTATGTTTTCGAAATTGTATTGGCAACAGCATTTCTTGTGGCTTTTTTTGTCATTTGCAATTAATGCGAAGTTCGCCAAACGTTGGGACAATTGTTTGTTCAATGGGATTAAGTATAGGTTACCTAATACGGTAAAAAAAAATAATAAATTATAGTATAATGAAAGTTTTGATATTTGCCGGATGTTACTACCCTCATGTCCATCCACGTGCGTTTAGAGCCACGGAACTTGCGAAAGAGTTCAGGCGCCAAGGAGATAACGTTAAAGTCGTGAATATGACGACAATAGAACAGTTTGATTATAGCCAGTATAGTAAAACAACGGGAATTATTGTTGAGAATCTTGATATTAACTGTGTAAGTAATACTAAAGCAGAAAAACCCGGGAGGAGGTCTTCATTTATTGGAAGACATTTTAAAAAGCTAATTGACTTTTTTTTTCATGGAAGGTTTTTCGTACAAAGTCATCAAATAATATCGAAATTACAAATAGACAGAGATGTCGATTTGGTTATTGCCCTATCAACCCCATTTGTGTGTCTATATACAGTTTCGAAATATATAAAAAGAGAAGGTAAATCGTTTGTGGCAATTGCAGATAGTGGCGATCCATTTTACTATAGCAAGCAATCAAAATATGCAATCTGGTTCAAATGGATAGAAAAAAAAGTATATGAGAAATTTGATTATTTGACTATCCCAACTGAGAATGCAATACCTCTTTATTCGCCTCTTATAGATGAATCTAAAATTAGAATCATTCCCCAGGGGTTTAATATGGATAATCTTAATTTGTATGAAGGCGAATTAAGTGCCCCAGTTAGCTTTGCATATGCTGGAGTTTTCTATTGGGATATAAGGAATCCGGAATTCCTTTTTAGTTATCTCGATAAACTTAATATGCCTTTCCGCTTTTATTTGTTTATGCGATATAATGATCCGACGTTAGATGTTTTAATTAGAAAGTATAAGAATCTCGAAGATAAAGTAATAAAAAAATATTCACTGCCACATGATGAATTACTTTATGAATTGAGTAAAATGCATTTTTTGATAAATATCGAGAATATTTCTAATACACAAATGCCATCAAAACTTATTGATTATGGAATGTCTGGCAGACCAACAGTTTCTTTTAACAAGGAAACCTTTAAGCCACAAGTCCTAAATGAGTTTCTTAACGGAGAATACAGAAATGCATTGGAGATAGATCTAAAAAAATATGATATAAAAACAATAGTGGCTCAATTCAAAATATTAGTAGATGAGGCTAGTTAGTTTTTTTAATATGTTATTAGGCGCCAAGCGAAGTGCGTTAATACTTTCCTATTTTTTAGAGAGAAAGTATCTATGCCCCAAATATGATGGCAAGGTTATTATAGAAGGTGAAAAGTATTTTAAAGGTATCGTTTTTATGTCGGATGGTCTTTTGTCCCATGGGGGGCTATCTGATAGATTACGAGGTTTGGTCAGCTTGTTTATTTATTGTAGTAAAAATAATATTCCTTTCGCTGTAAATTTCTGTAGCCCATTTGAATTGAATGATTATCTAATTCCGAATGAATATAGTTGGGAAATAAAGTCTGGTGAGATAGTTAAGAATCGACATTTCTCACGCCCAGTAATTATCAGACCGTATTCAATTAGAGATGATATTGACACATATGAACTATTCGAAAAAAGGTTAAGAAGTTATTCTAATTATAGGCAGATCCATGTGTATTCAAATACGACATTATATAAAGATTTATTTGGTGAATATTTTAGGAAACTTTTTAAACCGACAAATGCCCTACAGTCAGCAATCGACACAAACGTATCTGCAATTGGTGAAAAATATGTTTCCGTCACCTTCAGATTTCAGCAGTTATTAGGAGATTTGAAAGAAGGAAATTATAAAGTATTACCGAAGGAGCAAAGAGAACAACTTATTGAAAAGTGTTTAATGGTTATACAATCAGTAAAGGAGCATAATAAAAGCGTTAATAAGATATTGGTGACGTCTGATAGTTACTCTTTTCTAAAAATTGCAAAAGAAACATATGAATATGTCGTTATTGTTGCAGGAAAAGTTTTTCATATGGACTATAGTTGTAGTCATGCAGAACTAGCATACATGAAATCATTTGTTGATCTATATATGATATCTATGGCAGAAAAGGTATATGTGTATTCAACAGGTGATATGTATAGGAATAGTGCATTCGCAGAAACTGCTTCTCTTATAGGGGGAGTACCTTTTATTAGATTAAATGATGACTCTATAAATTATTAAAATGAAAGTTGCAATTGCTTGTGTTAATTATAATTCTTATAACTCTCTAAATGACTACCTCTTGTCAATTAACAAGGCATCAGGATATTTGAGGGCGAAGGATAGTAGTTTTTCGGTAAGTGTTTTAGTTGCTGATAATTCTGAGAATAAGCAAGAAATCAATAGCTCCCAACTCGACAATATAGAATGTGTTGTTACAAAATGTGAAAATTTGGGCTATTTGGGAGGCGCTTTTAAAGTTATCAACGAACAGGTTGACCGAAATAGCTTTGATATAACAATCATTTCAAATGTAGATGTTGTAATAAATGAGGATTTTTTTGAGCAGCTACAAAAGATTGATAAAAATATGATCGGATGGATCGCACCAGGTATTTACAGACCTAATATGCATAAAGTGCTTAATGTAGAATGGAGATCCAGGCCCTCTGTGAAACGAATGAAGTTGTATTCATACTTGTTTTCTCATCCTGCTATTTATTCGTTGTATTTCCTTGTTTCGAGATTAAAATTAAAGACAACCCAAAATGAGGTTTTAAAAAAAGAGTATATCTATGCAGGATATGGTTCTTTCATGATATTTACTAAAGAATTTATTGCCTTGAACGAACAGTGGCATTACGAACCTTTTTTGTTTGGAGAAGAGATTTTTTTTGGCGAAGTCGCAAGACTGGCTAATTTGAAAGTTTTATACGTTCCAACGTTACAAATAACAGACGTGGGTAAGGTGTCAACGGGGCGCATGAACGCCATTGGAAAGCTGAAAGTTCAGAAAGAGTCAAACGACTATCTTTTAAAGACGTTTTTTACACAATGATAGTATTCACAGGGGACGTAAATCTTACAGATTGGCATTTTAATGTTGGGTTCGGTATAGGGACACATATTGCAAAAGGACTAAATCCCTTTAAGCATATCGACCGCAACGGTGGCGATATATGGGTAGGGAATTTTGAAGGAGTAGCATCATCGACAAGTGATAATCAAGGATTTTATGCAAAAACATTTAGGGTTGAGCCAGAGGTGTTGTCACGATTGCGCCATATGGATTATTATGGTTTTGCAAATAACCATGCAATGGAACATGGGAGTGAAGCTTATAATGAGACAGTTAAGGCTTTAGAGAGCTACGAGAGCAAAGTCTTCGGTACCGAATCAAAGAGAAGTTGTGTTTTTGAGCATCAAAACAATTTAGTATCTCTGACAGGTTTATGCCTTAGAATCGAGGAGTCGGACCACAAACCTTTATACTGGTATAATCCTGAATATACTGAAATAAAAAATGAACTATTAGCTTTACCCTCCGAAGCTTTCAAGGTCCTTTTTGTTCATTGGGGGAATGAATTCATCAACCGTCCCTCATCTCAGCAAAAGAAATTTGCTCATTGGTTGATTGATGCTGGTTTTGATCTTATTATAGGGATGCACCCTCACGTACTTCAAGGTTATGAAGATTATAAGGGGAAACGTATCTACTACTCTCTTGGCAATTTTGTTTTTAACATGCCTAGTGAGCAGTGTAAGATTGGAGCAATTGTGAGTCTGAACTTCTGTGAAGGGCGTGCACAGTATTATAATCAATATGTAAAGATAGATGGTGATTGTTGCCCCCACATAGTAGAAGAAAATGCAATCCCTTCTGTATGGCGTTTTTCTTATTTGAATAAGTGCTTAAAGAAGGAAGATAACTCAGAAAACTATCATAAAGAGATTCAGGCGGGTTATAATACTTATAGAAGGGCCAACTACAGACAGTTATTAATATCAGCATTTAAGCATCCTGTTTTAATAATGGGAATACTAGGAGATTTTGTAAGAAGAAGAGTATTAAAATAATAATTGTTATGAGTATCACAACAAATAAGTTCTTGAAAGTAATATGTCAGCCACTTATGAAGCTGACATGGTTTACGAGTGAGCATAATCCCGAGTTAGTAATCAAAGCGCGTTTTTTTGTTAGGTTCCATAGACCTATTAGACTTGACCCGCCAGTAGATTTAAATGAGAAAATATTATACCTCTCATTAAGAACGGACACAACTAAGTGGACAGAACTTGCAGACAAATATCAAGTAAGAAAATATGTAGAAGGGTGTGGCCTATCTGAATGCTTGGTTAAATTATATGGATATTGGGAAAGTGCAGATGAAATAGATTTTGATAAACTTCCTAATTCTTATATTCTTAAATCTATTCAGGGTGCCGGTGATCCTGTTGTTGTGAAGGAAAAGAGTACTTTTGATAAGGAGAAGGCATTAAAATATATGCGTAAAGTATATTCTCAACGCTATGGAGGTCTAGAAGCAGGTCGTCATTATATGAGAATAAAACCAGGCATTATTGCGGAAGAACTTCTTGTTAATGATCTTTTATCGTCAAAATATTCAAATACAATTATAGATTACAAGATCTGGTGTATTAATGGTGTTGCTTGTTATATAATGACTTGCACTAATAGAGTTCCGCCACATTCAACTGAACTAATGATTTATGATAGAGAATGGAATGCGCACCCAGAGTTCTTTATTTATGATTCTAATTATTTGGAAAGTAAACCTATTCCTGCGCCTAGTAATATGACAAGAATGCTAGAAGTTGCTGAGAAACTTGCTAACCCTTTTCCTATCGTAAGAGTTGATTTATATAATTTAGGTGGAAAGATTTATTTTGGGGAAATGACTTTTACTTCACTTGGGGGATTGATGAATTATTATACTCAAGAATTCTTGGATAAAGTGGGTTCTATGATTGATCTTTCCGAATACATTAAAAAATAGTAATATGTCTTTAAACCTAATGTATATCACCAACAAACCGGCTGTTGCGAAAATAGCTGAGGAAGTTGGTGTTGATTGGATATTTCTTGACATGGAATTCATCGGTAAGGATTCCAGGCAAGGTGGATTGGACACAGTCCAGAACCACCATACCGTTGAAGATGTCAAGAATATCAGAAATGCAATTGAAAAAGCGAAACTATTAGTACGCGTAAATCCTATTCACGAGGCTTTGGATAACTATCCTTCATCTAATGATGAGATAGATGCTACAATAGCAGCGGGAGCAGACATACTGATGCTGCCGTTCTTCAAAACAGTAGAGGAGGTAAAGACTTTCATCAAATTGGTGGATGGCAGAGCCAAGACTCTTTTGCTGATGGAAACCGTAGAGGCTGCAAATCTGATAGATGAGATTCTTGAGGTTCCGGGCATTGATATGATTCACCTTGGACTGAACGATATGCATCTGGAATTGGGCATGAAGTTTATGTTCCAACTCCTTGCAGACGGAACTGTAGAAAAGCTTGGGAATAAGATAAAGGCGAAGGGTATCCCGTTTGGTTTTGGCGGTATTGCTACTCTTGATGGAGGTGCATTGCCTGGCTCAATGGTTCTGAAGGAACACGTAAGGCTTGGTTCAAGTATGGTGATTGTGAGCCGCAGCTTCTGCAACACGGATGTAATAACAGACTTGGATGAAGTAAACAAGATATTCCATACCGGAATTAAAGCTATTCGTGATTTGGAAGCAGAGGTTCAGAACCAACCAAAGGAATACTTTGAAAAGAACCATGAAAAGGTGATTAAAGCCGTGAATCAAATAGTTAAAAACATAGAGGCAAAAGAACATGGAAATCAATAAGAACATACTTGGCAGTTTGCGCAAGGAGTATGGTGATGCTTTTTATCTGCTGGACTCCGCACAGTTTAAGAAAAACTTCCAGGAACTTAAGGCTGCCTTTGGCGCAATATATCCTAACTTCAACATAGCTTACTCTTACAAGACCAATTATACTCCTAAGTTCAGCCGCTTGGTAAATGAAATGGGCGGCTATGCTGAGGTGGTAAGTGAGATGGAGCTGGAGATAGCCCGTCGAGTTGGTTGTAAGCCGGAACGTATTATTTGGAATGGCCCCATCAAGAACCCCACAATTGTAGAGGAGTTCCTGCTGGAGGGTGGCTGCATTAACATTGATAGTCGTGAAGAACTGGCTATGATTAAGGCCATTCATGAGCGTCATGCGGAAAAACGGATTACCGTTGGTATTCGTTGCAATTACGAGGTGAATGATGGAGTGGTTTCTCGCTTTGGATTTGATATTGATAGTGAAGATTTCAAAGAGGCTGTTGAATTTGCTACCAAAACCAAGAATGTTCATTTCATCAATTTCCAGTGCCACTTTGCCAAGCGTCAGATTGAATACTGGCCGGCAAGAGCAAAGGGCATGGTGGCTCTGATCGACAAGCTGGGTATCATACCTGAACGCATTGATATTGGTGGCGGATTGTTCGGTAAGATGGCGGATTCTCTGAAAGCGCAATTCAGTTGCGAGATTCCCGACTATGAGGCATACGCCAAGGCTGCTGCCAGAGTGTTTGCAGACTACTTTGCAAACAAGGATGTGAAGCCAGAACTAATTATTGAACCGGGAAGTGCTGTTGTTGGCGATTGCATGAAGTTCGTTGGAACGGTTAAGACCATCAAGAACGTTCGTGGAAAATGGATTGCCAGTGTGATGGGTAGCCAGAAGAATATCAGTATGAGTGGCATTAATCCTCCGATGGAAGTTATTCCTATGGGCGGTGAGCAGAAGGAGTATAAAGATCTTGACATGGTGGGATTCACCTGCATAGAGGGTGATGTGCTCTATCACAACTATACTGGCAATCTGGCTCACGAGGATGCCATTTTGATAAGCAACTGTGGCTCTTACTCTCTGGTGATGAAACCACCATTCATTCTGCCCAATTTCCCTGTTGTTGATATTAGCGAAGGAAAGACAGAGTTGATTAAGAGAGGCGAGACTTTTGACGACTTGTTCCATACGTTTGTTTTCTAAACATGTATAAACTGAATCTTTTTATCAAGCGTTGCTTTGATTTCATAAGCTGCTTGATAGCTATTATATTGCTCACACCAGTTTGGATTATTGTGGCAATTGCCATCAAGCTGGATAGTAAAGGACCGGTATTCTTTAAACAGGGCCGTAGAACTAAGGATGGTCGTATCTTCCAGATGCTGAAGTTCCGTTCCATGGTGGTGGATGCTGAGAAGCAGGGAACAGGCTTGTTTTCATACGACAATGACCCCCGTGTTACCAAAGTAGGTGCATTCCTTAGAAAGACCAGCATTGATGAATTTCCGCAGTTCTTTAATGTACTGAAAGGTGACATTTCGGTGGTTGGCCCCAGGCCTTGTGTGACATACGAGCTGGGCGACTTTGATACGCTCAATAAGAAGTATAAAAAGCGCTTTGAGGTCAAGGGCGGTATTACAGGTCTCGCTCAGTGCAAAGGCCGTAATGAAAACTCTTGGGACGAGAAGGTAACGTTAGACGGAGAGTATGTTGACCTGTTCAAGAAAGAAGGTATTTGGATTGACATTAAGATTCTCTGGTGGTCAGTTCTGAAAGTGTTCCAGAGTGCCAATATCAATGAAGACCAGCGCGAAGGAATGAGCGCAGAGGAATCTGCCGCATTGGATGACGAGGAAGTAAAAAGAATCGCACATCTTCCGGATGTTGACTAATTGAAAATTGAAAGTTGATAATTGATAATTATTTGAGATATGGCAAAGACTGATGTTGCAAACAGACTGATCTGGTTCAAAGGTCAGATTATGAATGTGAATGAGGCTATGGTGAACGTTCTTTCACCTACTTCACAGTTTGGATTGAATGTATTTGAGGGAATTCCCTGTTATTGGAACGATGAGCAGAAGCAACTCTATGCTTTCCGTCTCTCTGACCATTATGACCGCCTGATACGTTCTGCCAAACTGATACAGCTGGATAGTAAGTTCACAAAGGAAGATTATCAGAAAGCCTTGGTGGATACTGTGAAGGCTAATGAATATGACGAGAACCTAAGCGTTCGCCAGACCTTGTTTGCGGACGGATTTGGTTCTTGGGGTTCAGAAGGACCTGTTGAGATGTTCGTTGCACCTATTCCCCGTGGCCGTACTGCTGCTGAATACAACAAGAAAGGCTTGAACTGCTGTATTACTTCTTGGCGTAGAATCAGTGATGAGAACCTGAGCCCTCGCATCAAGTGTGGTGCCAACTACATCAATAGTCGTGTGGGCCAACGTGAGGCATTACGTAATGGATTTGATACTTGCATTTTCCTGAATGAAGTAGGTAAGATTGCAGAAGGCCCCGGTAGCTGCTTCTTTATGATTAGGGGCAATCAGCTGATTACTCCTCGTCTGACGGACAGTGTTTTGGAGAGTATCACCCGCGATACCGTTATCAAGCTGGCTGCTGAGGAACTGGGTATGAAGTTCGTGGAGCGCACCATTGACCGTACAGAAGTCTATATGGCTGATGAAGCTTTCCTTTGCGGCTCTGCAATGGAGGTGACACCCATTTATACTGTTGACCGCTATGCCATTGGTACCGGAGACCAGGGTGAATGGACAAAGAAGATTCACCTGAAGTATTTGGAGTGTGTTCAGGGAAAACTTGCGAAGTATCAAGACTGGTTGACTCCTATTTACAATAAGTAGTATGCCATTATACGACAATGAAATTGTTTCCGTTATCACTCCTGTGTATAATGTGGGGAAGGTGATTGGAAAGACAATAGAGTCTATGCTTGCCCAAGGGTACGATGATTTGGAGATTGTACTCGTGGATGACTGCTCTAAGGATAATTCTGTAGAAGTGATAGCAGAATATACTGCCAAGTATCCAAATATTGTCTATCACCGGCAGGAGAAAAACGGTGGTGCAGCAGTAGCCCGGAACACGGCATTGAAACTGGCAAAAGGAAGGTATGTGGCCTTTCTGGACTCGGATGATATGTGGTGTGAAGGGAAGATCAAGCGTCAGTTGGCT